>Ga0256406_1002440_pt1 | contig 26243 bp, 12 predicted proteins | sample RumenRJG_03DNA_FD_185986 | JGI IMG/M metagenome (GOLD analysis project Ga0256406, IMG submission 185986) | Bovine rumen microbial communities from Lethbridge, Alberta, Canada - RJG_03 | ecosystem: Host-associated > Mammals > Digestive system > Stomach > Rumen | place: Canada: Alberta | collected...
GTGCGCCGGTCGACGTCCATCGAAAGCAAGCTTTCAATGCCGTTTCCCCTCGACTTGCATGTGTTAGGCCTGTAGCTAGCGTTCATCCTGAGCCAGGATCAAACTCTCCATTGTAAAATATCTTTTTTCAATTAATTGTCTGATTTCCGGACTCCCAGATGACTTGCTCCGTACTCGATTTATTGAAGCTCTTGGTTTCTATAGAAAACTCTTAACACCTGATTGATAATCAACCTAAAGGTTAATTAACGGTTTATAGTTTCTTTACCCTGGAATGTATTTCACATATTCTAATTAAAGAAATGCTTGATGCATTCGCTTCTTGTACTACTCTCTTTGTTTATGTAATCTTTTCAAAGAACTCTTTCTTTCTGCTATCGGTTTAGCAGCGATTGCTGTATTTCCGAAAAGCGAGTGCAAAGGTAATGAGTTTCTATATAACCACCAAACATTTCTAAGAAAAAATGCATATTTTAATCATATTTTTCTCTTTTATTTACAAAACAAGGTGTTTAAAAGAGTGTACACATTATTATAATAAACTATTAAAAAATTTATCTTGTCTATTCACCGTCCCCGAAGGGGGCGAACACGGTTAGCCCCAGGTCGAGGCGAAGCCGAAACCTGGGGAAACGGCAACCACAAGCTAACCGACCGTCCCCGAAGGGGGCGAATACGGTTAACCCCACGTGGCAACGTGGGGCGTAAGTGGATATACAGGTTCGCCCTCTTCGAGGACGTATTCACGTGGTGGGATACTGTAACCCCATGTCTGCGCTTCGCTCCGACATGGGGCTAACCTAATTCGCCCCCTTCGGGGACGTCGCTCATCAATTGCGGGGACATGTCCACCGTAGGGTGCGGCCTTTATGGCCGCCCTAAGGACCCGGTTTGTCGGGCAATTGGGTGATTGGGTTGGAATTACGTGGCCGCCCTAAGGACCCGGTGTGTTGGGCAATATGTTGATTGTGTTGGAATTGCGTGGCCGCCCTAAGGGCCCGGTTTGTCGGGCAATTGGGTGATTGGGTTGGAATTGCGTGCCACTTAGGGCGGCCATAAAGGCCGCACCCTACGGTGGACATTTGCCCAGCAGTCCCCGAAGGGGACGTTTTCCGCAACAATTGTTCATCAATTATCCACTGCATTCCTGGACTTTCGGTCAAAAAAGACAGAAAAGACTATATATGCGTTTGTTGGCTGATAGGAAGATAATACATAACTTTGCGGCATGGAAAAATATAATGATTTAACTTTCGAAATGTTACCGGCCTCATGGATATTCTGTTTTCTCGACGAATGTCCGCAGGCTGAAGAATGCCTCAGACGCATTAGTTCACGAACCATCCCTGGCGACATGAGTTTCGGCAGAGCGATTTATCCCACAGTGTTACAACACGGGCACTGTGAATACTTCAAATCGGCTGAGAAAATGCAGTGCGCATACGGTTTCAAGACGCTCTTCAGAGAAGTAAAGATTCGCGACGAAGGTTCACTGCGTGACGAACTAAAAAATTATCTGGGCAGTAGGGCAGCTTATTATCGCTACCACAATGGCGAGCGGTTGCTCACGCCCGTACAGCAGCAATGGATTATCAACCTTTTCAAGCGTTACGGCTACACCGAAAACTTACGTTTTGACCATTATTGTGAGGTTTATTATGTTGAATAATCCAATGTCTTGTTGATTAAACAGACTGGAACAAGAGCAAGAAGAAAGGGTCTGTGTCTTCCTCCTTGCTCCTGACTTCGTCAATGCGTCACCCTGAATCGAGAATAAGTTTTTGGAAAATAGTCACGTACAGACTTTAGCTCCCTATGGAGCTTTGGTGCTGAGGTGATGGGGACAGCCTTACGAGCAAGCTCGACGGCTGCCCCCATCACCTCAGCACCACCCCATACGGGGGACAAAGCCTGCCCGTGACGAAAATCGCTATCGCGTAAAATTGCGCAGAGCGCATAAAATATTCAGCACACCCTAAATCTGCTCACAATTATTTTAGAAAGCCTTGATGATATCGTCGTGGTAATAATATTATTTTATGCGCTATGCGCAATTTTATGCCTGGGCAATTTTCTTCATGTACAGGCTTACCCCGAAAGGGGTGAGTCTCAACCAGCGGGATAGACGTCGAGCTTGCTCGTAAGGCTATCCCACTGGTTCAGACTCAGAGCTCCTCATGGAGCGTAAGCCTGTACATGATTTTCTGCTTCTTTTCATTCCATAATTCGTAATTGCGTCACCATCAATTGCAAAAATAAGCTTATAACTAACTGATAATCAATAATGACACTTCATCCAACCAAAGATGTGATGAAGTCAGGAAAAAATTATCTGGGCAGTAGGGCAACTTATTATCGCTACCACAATGGCGAGCGGTTGATCACGCCCGTACAGCAGCATAAGAATCAGGGTAATAAAACCTTTTGCCTGTATCAACTGGCTTTAAAAATAAGGCTAAAAGTAGTCAACCAAAATCGTTAAACTACACAACCCAAACCGTTAAAACACAGTACCAACAGCTTGTCACGGTCTGAGACTGTGAGTTTCAGACTGTGGAACTCAGAGTATCACAGCGTGATACTGCGAGTATCAGACTGTGATATCGAGAGTATCAGTGTGCGATACTCAGAGTTTCAAGCTGTGATACTCAGAGTATCAGGCCCGGAAACTCATTTGGTACTAAAAATTATGTTTGACCACTGCTGTTAAATACATACAATTTGAGCCAAAAACAAGAGGCGAATATGTGCACAAAACATGTTCAGATTTTGCGCACTTTGTGTTAATATATGATAGTATCTACAGTATGCAGAACGCAAAACATTGTTTGTTATCATCTTGTAACCGACAGGGCATACACAGGGTTGTTGGTCGTAATGAAGTCGACCTTCATCTTAACAAACTTGTCGATATCGGCTGGTTTATTCACGGTCCACACATTCACGGTGAGGCCCAACTGGTGAGCCTGCTTCACCCATTCAGGATGTTCGAGCAGCACCTTGTCCTGGTAGTCAATGCCGGTGAAATGCAAGTCGTTTACCTGCTGGGGTGTGAGGTCGCCATTAAGATAGGCAATCTTAAGGTTCTTGCCCGATGCCGCGAGCAGTTGGCAGGCATACTTGCTGAACGAGATAAACTCTACCCTATTGGCAATGCCCGAGGCCTCAACCTGCTTGAGCACTGCATCAACACAACGCTTCTCGTCGGCCGGCCGGGTGTGAGGCTTTATTTCGAGTATCAGGTTAGTGCCACGGTCGAACTTGCCCTGCTTAAGATAGTCGGCCAGCGTGGGCAACGTCTCACCATTCGGCAGCTTGCTATGCTCTATCTGCGCATAGTCGGCATCCTCGATGCGAATTCCATCGACGGTGGGGTCATGGTGAATCACGGTTTGCCCGTCACGTGTAATCCACACGTCGAATTCAGAGCCATAGCAGCCCATGCGCTGCGCATTGTACAGTGAGGCTATACTGTTTTGTGCCGAGCCCTGGCACTGCCAGTAGCCACGGTGCGCAATCACACGGGTAGAGGTAGCCGTGAAACTGTATTTCTCACCAAAGCGGTTGGTAAGCACCACTGTGGCGATTTGATAATCACCCTGAGGCTTAGCCCGGAACAAGTGAGATGTGAGCGGCGCGTCACTTGCCTTCTTTTCGTAAGGCAGATACGACTGGGCACGGTCGGTGAAGCGCTCCATGGGGCCCATGTACTTACCATCCTGATACCACTCCACCTTGCAGTGCGAGTCGTAGTCCCACACATTAGCTACCACATATTCGGGCTGCGAGAGCCATGCGCCCTTGTCGTAGGCGCGTAACTGGTAGCTCACGGGGTGACCGGTGGCCTTATAGTGCCATTTTACGCTGGTGCCGTTAACATCTACAATAAGGTAGCCGTTAGGTGCGCCGCAGCGGTTCACCTGGCCCGCCCACCATGCGCCACAGGCAGCGCCAATGTTGTGCTGATAAAGTTTTGGGGTAACCTCGCTGTTCTCGTAATAGTGCGTGTGTCCGCAGAACACGTGCACGTCGTAATCACTGAGCAAAGCCTGCATCTGCCGGGCGTCGCGCACGTTGCCATCCTCGATGGCATTCCATGCAGAGGGGTGCATATTGAGGAACACCAGCGTGCCCTTGGGCACATAGCTCAGGTCGTGTTTGAGCCAGCTCAGCGTCTGCCCCGTAACACTCTCGATGTAGTTGCGCTGGCCCACGTAGTTAATGGCCTTGATGGTGATTACGTGCACCTTGCCCATGTTGAACGAATAGTTCATGGGGCCGAAGTAACGGCCATACTCCTGCTCAGCATAGCTGGGAGCGCCGATGGCCGAGTTGTGCAAATCCTGGAACGACTTGTCGAAGTCGTGGTTGCCAATGCACTGGAACACCGTCATCTTCATGTTCTGCAGCGACTTTTTGTAAGCAGGATAAAGTGACATATTATCCCACACCAGGTCGCCCAGTGTCATGCCGATTACGGGGGCGGTGGCACTCAAACTGTCGGCCGAGCGGCTCAAGTCAGCACAGGTTTCGTTCTGCCAGCGGTTGAACTGCTCGAGCGTTTTAACCTGAGGGTCAGAAATGGCGATGTAATGAAATGCGGAAACCGGAGCCGTGCGCCGCGTGAGTTTAAAGCTAACCAGTTTCTGATTAACGCACTCGCTCACAGGCTTATAAAATTGGTCGGCCGAGCCCTGCGTCTGGGGCAGCTCGTAGTTGGCCGGTGTTGAGAGCGACACGAACTTAGAGAACAAGGTGTCGGTGATGAGCTGGAAGCGACCGTGCGCATCGGTTTGCGCAAACTCAATACCATTGTTCACCACCACTCCGGCAATGCCCTTGCCGTTGGCATCAACCACTTCACCCTTAATCACGAAACTCGACGGACGAGTGAAAGAAGTGAGGCAGCACAGCAGGAAAAATAACGATAAAAACGTTTTGAAATTCCGCATACTTTTAAATATTATTTAATGAACAATTAACCATTAACTACAAGCTTAACGCGTTCGAAGAGCTTAAGCGCTTTTTCGCCCGTATCGGCATCTTTGGCAGCCTGCTCAAAGTTTTTGGTGTCGGGTTCGAACACGATGGTGTTGGCACAGTCGAGCACGTGGTCCATCAGATTAACAGCCTGAGCATGGGTAATCTGGTTAGCCTTGAGCAGCTGCTTAACGTACTTGTTGGCACGCTTCACGGCATTGTAGACCGATGGTTTGAGAATTTCGTAAGAATTGTCGGAAAGGCCCACGCTCACATCATACTGACGGGTGAAATTTTTCAGGAAGGTGTTCCACTTGGCGGTTACGGGCTCACCGAGATAATGCTTTTCGGGCACATCGTTGGGCACATTGGGAACCGAGCCGTACACATCGAACGAATAGAGCGGAGCCTCGGCCGTGGTAGCCGATGTGTTGTGAACTTCGGCTGTATTCTCTGAACGGCTCACATTGGCCAAAGCCAAATACTGGGCCTCACAGCAAAGTGAGGCACCCAGGAAGCAAACAAACAATAAAATGCGAGTCATATACATAATATTTATAAAACTGATTTATTTTTGCCAGATTAACTTGTTATGGAAGGTGTCGCCTCCCATGGCCTTCACAGCCTCTTCGTAGTTGGCGGCATTGGTGCGCTGCAGAATAATGGGGTACTTGAGGCGCGAAGGCACAGATTCGGTTGCAGCCACACCCTCACCACGCGGCACATCAGGATAGCCGGTGCGCAGATACTCGAACCACTGCTGATAATCTACAAAGAACAGTGCGTAGTATTTTTGCTGCATAATGCGCTTCAGCGTGCCATCGTATTTCACCGAAGGCTGGTCGAAGTAGCCGTCTGGGACCGTTACGCCCCACTGCTCCATCGATGCCGTTACGGCCTTTTTGTAGTAGTCGGCAGCGCTGCCACTGATAATGCCACGCTGAGCCAGCTCAGCCTTGATGAACTCCACCTCGGCATAGGGCATAATCATAAGCTTCATAGGTGCAGTGGCAAGTGAGCGCAGCGGTGTAGAAGCTTCCGTAGAAGGCATCACATCGTAGCCGCTGGGCATACCGTAGTAGCCCTTCACTCCATCGTTGGTTACCTGCGAAGCCCACACCTGGCGGCGAGGGTCGTTCCACTGGTTGAGCTGGTCGACGAAGAACTTAGAGAGCACCAGGTAGCAGTCGATGTCGCTCACACGGGGCATAGGCTGCTCCTCGGGGGCCACACCGCTGATGGATACGCCGGCGCCATCGTCGTTGCTCGTCATCACGGGGTATTTATCGGGGTTCTCACAAATCTGTTTCAGCTGACTGGCAGCATCGAAGCCACTCACGTTGAGCAGGCGCAACAAGCAGCGCAGGCGCAACGAGTTGGCCAGCTTACGCCATTTGGCGATACCATCCTTATCGGTGGCCGAGGTGCAATAGAGCATGTCGCCATTCTTGTTGTACTTCAGGCCCTGCGACGGGGTGAACAGCGTGTCGGCCATGGCCAGATCGCTGAGCACCACCTGGAAAGCATGCTGCTGCGTGTCGAACTTAGGATAGTACACGCCGCTGTCGCCCTTGCAGGCCTCGTCTACGGGCACGTTGCCGAAGGTCTCGGTAAGGGTTTCAAACATCCATGCCTCAAGTGTTAAGCCAATGGCCTGATAGTTGCGCATACCCGACTGCACGCCATAGTTATAAATAGCCTTGGCATTGTTGAGCCATTTGTAATAGGTAGTCCAGGTGCTTGAACCCTCGTTGTCGCTGAAGTGGTACCAGCCGCGGCCGGCAGTAGAGCTGGTGCTCACGATGCCCTGCATAACCTGGAATGTGTAGTCGTTGAAGCGGTTCCAGTTAAAGCAGCCCATGCCATAGAGCGTAGGGTTAAGAAAGCTGCCCGCGGTGGCCGTACTCATTCGGGTAGGGTCGTTGTTGATATCGTCGAAGCTTTCGCACTGGGCAAAGAGCATCAAGCCGAGAAACGCGATAACAAATATTTTAAGTTTTTTCATCTGAAATGTCTGTTTTAATTATTTAGAAAGTAAACTTGGCATTCACGCCGAACGAGCGGTCGCTTGGCAGCGTACCCACCTCTACACCGGTAACCTGGTTGTTGCCGTCGAGCGAAACCAGCTCAGGGTCGTACAGAGGATAGTGTGTGATGCAGATAAGGTTGTTGGCATAAACGCCCACGCTGGCCGATTTGAGGAAGGTGCTCTTGAGCCAGCTTTGTGGCAGGGCAAAATCGAGGCGCACGTTGCGCAGCTTAAGGTAAGTGGCCTTGAAGCTGTTGGTTTCTACGTTGCCAATGCGGTAATACTCCTTGTAGTACTTCTCAACAGTGGTTACCTTTGTGTTGGGGCTGTAGGTGCCGTCGCCATTGTCTACCACACCCGGGGCAATCATGTAAACGCCGTCGAGCAGTTTGTAGCCGGCATCAGTAATCTGCTTGGCCACGGCAGGGTCGGTAATGTCCATATAGAACGGAGTGCCCTTTACACGACCGTTGAGCGACTTCTTGAGGTGTCCCTGCTCCATCATCTTGTGGTGCGACTGCGAGTAAATGAGTCCGCCGTACTGACCGTCCCACTGCATGCTGAAGGTAAGATTCTTGTAGCGCAGCGAGGTGTTGAAGCCACCGCGCCAGTCAGCGTATGCTGAGCCCACTTTCTCTATCTTGTCGGTGCGGGCAGGCAGACCGTCGGCGCCAATGATAACCTGGCCTTCGGCATTGCGCTTAAGCTTGTAGCCCCACAGGTCGGCTGTGGTGCCACCCACGGTACCTATGATTTGCACATTGCCGCTAACGTAGCTGCCGATAACCTGCTGCTGGTCGGCTTCAGAAGAGAGCGACTTGATTTTGTTATTATTCTTGCTCCAGTTGGCCGATACATCCCACTGCCAGTTGGCTGTGTGGATAGGTGTGCCGTGCAGGGTGATTTCCCATCCGGAGTTCTGCACGCAACCCGAGTTGATGGTGCCGCGGGTGTAACCTGTGGTGGGGTCGAAGGGTGCGTTAAGAATCTGGTTGCGGGTGCGGTTGGTGTAATAAGTAACGTCTAAGCCCAGGCGGTTGTTGAACATGCGATAGTCGACGCCGAACTCCCAGTTACTCGAGATTTCGGGTTTCAGGTGAGCATTGAACAGTGTAGTGGGCATTTCGAGTGAGCCGGCGAAGGCACTGGTAGAATAGTACTGTGAGATTTTGTAAGGATCGGTATCGTTACCCACCTGTGCCCACGATGCACGCAACTTGAGCAGGCTGATGATGCGCGGCATGGATATCCACTGGTTAAGAATGCCGCTCAGGCTCACTGAAGGGTAGAAGAACGAGCGGTTGTTCTTGGGCAATGTGGACGACCAGTCGTTACGGCCTGTGATATCCATGAACAACTTGTCCTGATAGTTCAGGTTGGCCATGAAGTAGAGGCTGTTAACGCGCTTGCGGTTGAGTACCGGTGTAACCTGCGGGTCAGAAAGTCCGTTGGCAAGCATATAAACGGCCGGTGTGTTCAAGCCTATAACCTTGGCAGAGAGCGAGTTGTAGTAAGAGTACATCATGTTGCCACCCACCGAAGCATTGAGATGCAAGCCAAAATCGTAGCTGTTGTGATAAGAGAGCAGAGCGTCGGTGTTAACCTCATAGTCGGTTACGTTCTGTGTTTTGTAGAATCCGTTGGGGTACACCTTATCGTCCATAGGGCGCTCCTGCTCCATGTGCTGGGCAGTGAGCTGAATGCCCGAGCGAATCTGGAAGTCGAAGTTGCGCGACAGGGTAACATTGGCCGATGCCGTTGAGAATACGCTGTGCTTGGTGGCAGGGTTGTTAGAATCGTACATAATTACGTACGGGTTAGGCAGATAGCTGCTGAAGGGGCGAAGCTGCTGAAGGTTCTCCTGACCTTTATACCATTTGGGCTTAAACCAGTTGAGGTCGAAGTTTGGATTCATGAAGATAAGGAAGTAGGCCAGCGAGTTACTGTTGTAACTTATGGTTGGCGTATTGTTGAGCTTGCGGTAGGTGTAGCTGCCACGGAAGTTCAGGCGAATGCGGCTCGATATTTTCTGTGAGGCGTCTACCGATGCCGTTACACGCTGGAAGCCGCTGTTAGGTATAATCCAGTCGCTCTTGGTATGGGTGAGCGACATGCGCATGTTGCCCTCCTTGAAGTTGCCTGTAAGTGCAACCGAGTTGGTCATATCGAAACCAGTGCGGAAGATGTCGTGATTGTGTTTATAGGGTTGCCACAGGGTAGCCTCAGCACCGCGGCCCTGAACAGTTGGGTCGTACTGGTAGTACATTTGTCCGTCAAAGGGGGCACCATAGGCACTGCTGGTGCCCGAAGTGGCAGCATTGCCGTCGGGCGACTTTCCATAAGAGTAATAAAGCTGTCCGGCATAATCTGTACCGTCCTTGCCAACATTGCTTGGCAGGCCCTGACCAAAGCTGTACTGATAGTCGGGCATGTGTCCAACCCAACGCCATGTGTTGTTGAAATCGTAGCTAACGCCCCACCCTTTTGCGGCATCCTTACCGCTCTTGGTGGTAATCATGATAACGCCGTTGGCAGCACGCGAACCGTAAAGGGCGGCTGCGCTGGCACCTTTAAGCACCTGAATACTCTCGATGTCGTCGGGGTTCAGGTCGGAGAAGCCGTTACCAAAGTCGAGTGAGCCTTCGGGAGCCTCACCGGCACCGTACGACTGGCCCGTGTTGTTCATAGGCGAAGTGAGGGGCACACCGTCGACCACGATAAGGGCCGCATTACCACCCATGTTGAGCGACACATCGCCACGCAGAGAAATTTTAGTACTTGAAAGCGGACCGCCTGATGAGATAACATTCAGGCCGGCCACCTTGCCCTGCAAACCTAACGACCAGTTTACAGGCATGCCGGCAGTAACTTCGCTGCCGCTGACAGTCTGGGTTGAGAAACCAAGTGCTTTTTCATCACGCTTTATACCTAAAGCGGTTACCACTACTCTGTTAAGCTGATACGTAGAATCTTGTTTTACCTTTTGGGCATTAGCCTGCAATGCGAGAGACAACATACACAAGCACGCCACGCTACGATACTGATTGGGTTGATTTTTAAACATACTTACTTTATTTGTCGACACAAAATTACCCCAACCATAATACAGGTGGTTTACACTGATGTTACAAATGTGTGAAACAGTAAAAATGTTTTAATGTGCTCCTGACTTCGTCAATGCGTCACCCTGAATCGAGAATAAGTTATTGGAAAATAGTCACGTACAGACTTTAGCTCCCAATGGAGCTATGGTACTGAGGTGATGGGGACATCCTTACGAGCAAGCTCGTCGGCTGCCCCCATCACCTCAGCACCACCCCCCTAACGGGGGACAAAGCCTGCCCGTGACGAAAATCGCTATCGCGTAAAATTGCGCAGAGCGCATAAAATATTCAGCACACCCTAAATCTGCTCACAATTATTTTAGAAAGCCTTGATGATATCGTCGTGGTAATAATATTATTTTATGCGCTATGCGCAATTTTATGCCTTGGCAATTTTCTTCATGTACAGGCTTTGACCCCGAAAGGGGTGAGTCTCAACCAGCGGGATAGACGTCGAGCTTGCTCGTAAGGCTATCCCGCTGGTTGAAACTCAGAGCTCCTCATGGAGCGTAAGCCTGTACATGATTTTCTGCTTCTTTTCATTCCATAATTCGTAATTGCGTCAACATCAATTGCGGGGACATGTCCACCGTAGGGGCGGCCTTTATGGCCGCCCTAAGGGCCCGGTTTGTCGGGCAATTGGGTGATTGTGTTGGAATTACGTGCCACTTAGGGCGGCCATAAAGGCCGCACCCTACGGTGGACCGGTCCTCCGCAATTGTTAGACCCGGTGTGTCGGGCAATTGGGTGATTGGGTTGGAATTACGTGCCCCTTAGGGCGGCCATAAAGGCCGCGCCCTACGGTGGACCGGTCCTCCGCAATTGTCAGTGTGCCTACAGATTGTAACTTTTTGCAGTGGCAATTTTGAAAATCACTCACTTTTTCAGCAGCCTCCTCGCCCTCATGTCCCTACCGCATGAGGTAGGGGGCGATTATTGCGCAAAAAGGCTGATACCCTTGACGGGCACCAGCCTTTTTAATAGAGCATATTATTAAAATTAATACATTACTTCACGTTGTAGCCGAGTTTGCCATTCCAGCTCAGGAACCAGTTCTTCGAGTCGAGCAGGTTGGTCTTGATGAGCGACTTCATGGTTCCGACGTTGGCAGCACCCTTGCGCTCGTAGATATGGTTGGCAAGGTAAGAGGGGTCGCCACGGCGCAGGGCCACACGCATGAGGTCGTAATAACGGTAACCCTCAAGGGCAAACTCGAGGCCCTCTTCGTTCATAATCAGGTCTTCCACACTGGTTATCTCGGTGGCCAGACTGTCGGTGCCCTCAGCCTTGGGGTACACGTAGTAGGCGTTAAGGTCGGTCCAGCCGCTGCCACGAGAGTGCAAGCCCATGGTGTTCTCCTTAAAATCGCCGGCCTGAGTTCTGAGTACATACTTATCTGTGGGGAAGTCGAACTGGCGCAGCCATGTGCTGTCATTCTTATAATAAGGTATGATGCTGTCGGTCATCACCTGGTTGTTCACACCCGTCTTGAGAATCTGGAAGGCAAAGCGTGGATAGCCGGCACGGTTCAAGGCCTCGGCCATGCGCAGGTAAACCATGGTCTGGCGATAGATGCGCACGTTACGGGAATCGTACTTATAGATGGTCTGGAGATCCACGCGCTCGCTGTTAACGGTGAGGTTGCGACTGCGATACCAATGCGACAGACGCAGGTCGCCGTCCTGGTTGTTACCAATGTTCTTAGGTGGATAAGTGATGTTGCCCAGCTTATCCATGTGGCAGTAAACCTGACTCTTAGAGAGTTCCTTCAACCCCTCCGACGGAGTGAGCGAATAGTGGTTGTTGTTGCTCGTGGTGGAATTGAAGAGATTGCGCAGCTCGCTGTAGTTGCCTTCAGAAGGGATAGAGTCGCCAGGTATCATGGTGATGTACTCGGGATTGGTGCCATAACTCTCAGTAGTGATACCATTGAGGTAGGTAGAAATGGTCATGAGCCAGTGTGAATCATTTGTGCTCCAAGACACGCCATTAGTTGTTGTAGGACTAACAGAGTTGGTACCCGTACGGTTGTCGAGATAGCGGTAGTACCACAGTGCCGACTCCTTGTAGTGGCCGGCCCACAGGTTGAGGTCGCCAAGCAGGATACGGATGGGGAAATAGAACAGCTTGCTGTCGGTGTTGCGGATGGTGCCGTAGCTGGGCGTTTCTACATTCACAAGCGGCGTAAGGTCCTTGATAAAGTAATCGCACACATCGGTGATGCCATATATTGGATAGGTTTTCTCGGCATCGGTTTCAGAGAGAACCGGATCGGTAACGAATGGCACCTTGCCATAATTGAGCACCAGTTGCAGGTAAGTCCATGCACGGTAAGCCTTAACGGCAGCATACTCTTTCATGAAGATGTACTCGTTGCGGTTGTTCTTCAAGCCGGTGTCTACCTTGGCGATAAAGTAGTTACAGTTGTTAATCACGGCATAGTAATCACGCGGATTGTTGTACTTGTTGCTGTCGTTCACGTTGAACAGGGCCACGTCGCGCAAGTCAGACGAGGTATAATTGTTAATGTCGCACAAGTCGCCCCTTACTTCGCCGAGCAAAATGGTGCGGTCGGCAAGTGATTGCATCTTGTTCACAATACCCATAACAGAGTAGAGCGTATCAGAAGCATTGTCGAGGTGATCTTTATCGGCATAGATAACTCTGTCGGACTCCTGGTCCAGGAAATCGCCGCACGAGGTAGTGGTTACGGCCAGCGATGCCATGAGTGCGGTTGAGAGCAATATAGTTGTTAATTTCATTGTCGTAAAATATTAGAGGTTTATTTTAACACCGGCTACGAAGCTGCGGCACTGTGGCAGCTGGCCCAGGTCGATGCCCTGACCGAGCACGTTGGAAGTCATGGTGAACTCGGGGTCGGAGCCAAGATACTTGGTAAAGGTGAGCAGGTTGTTGGCCTGTACCCAGAACTGCAGGCCCTGCAGGAAGGTAGAGTGCATAGGCAGGCTGTAGCTCAGGGTTACCGTCTTGAGCTTAAGATAGCTGCCATCCTCGATCCAACGGTCGCTGAAGCGGCTGTTGCCCATGGGATCCTGGAAGGTTACGCGGGGCACACTGGTTACCTGGCCCTCGGTTTGCCAGCGTTGTGTGAGCGCTGTGGTCTGGTTCATAAAGCGTGAGCCACCTTCGAGCTGACTGCGCATGTAGTTGTACACATCGTTGCCAACACTGTAGTTGAAGTTCAGGTCGAGGCGGAAGCGCTTATAGTTAACCGAAGTAAAGATGTTGCCGTAGATATCGGGGTTGGGGTCGCCAATTACGGTACGGTCGGCATCGGTAATCTGGTGGTCGCCGTTCAAATCGGCAAAGTGCATATCGCCTGCCTTGAAGTAGTTGCGGTCAACGCCGTTGTCGCCAAGGATGTAGAGACCTGCTGCATTGGCCTCTTCGCTGGTAGAGAACACGCCCAGCGTTTTGTAGCCATAAAACAGGTTGGCAGCCTTGCCTACCTCAGAGTGGATGGTGGCGCCATACACAGAAGTGTTGATGAAGCTGGTGCCGTTGCCCAATGAGGTGATTTCGTTCTTATAGTGAGCCAGGCTTGCGCCGAGTTCCCACTGGAAGTCCTTGGTAGAGATTACCTTGCCCGAGAGGGTTACATCGAAACCGGTGTTCTTCAGGGCGCCGTTGTTGGTCCAGTTCTTGTCAAGACCGGTGAGGAAGCCGAGCGACTGATAAGCCAGCAGGTGTGAAGTTTTGCTGGTGTACCAGTTGAAGCGCAGGTTAATGCGGTCGTTCAGCAGGTTGGTTTCCAGGCCAGCGTTGAAGCGTCGTGTGCTCTCCCACTGCAGTTTGGTGTTGCCAATGTTGTCAAAGCTCAGGCCCGACACAGCCTCGAGCACCTTAGAAGCGGTAAAGAAGCTGCGCGATGCGTAATAGTTGATGTCGTCGTTGCCACTCACATCGAAGCCTGCGGTTACCTTTAAGTAGTTAATGGGCTTAACCGAGGCCATCCAGGGCTCGTTGCTAATTACCCAGCCTGCCTGAATGCCGGGGAAGATGCCCCAGGGTGCATTGAAGGCACGCAGCGAGTTGCTGGCATGCTTGCCAAAGCGCGATGAGGTTTCGGCTGTAAGGTTGGCCTGCACGTAGTAGCGCTGCAGGTAGTTGTACTCGGCCTGTGCGTACCATGCCCAGGAATCCCAGCTGTCGTTAAGACCTTTAGAGTCGGCATTGCGAAGTGACGACTGCATGAAAGGTGTTTTATCGTTACCGGTGTTGTAGCCCCACTGTGAACTGAGCGTGTAAGACTCCCAGTTGATGCGGGCACCACCAAATACATGCACACTGTGAGCACCGTAACGGTTGTTCCAGTCGATACGGGTATCGCTGAACACCGAGTTCTGCTTCGAAGCAAGCGAGCGGATTTCGTTCTCACGGGTATCGCCAACGGCAGCCACATAGTAAGAAGGCACACCGTTCAATGGAATATAGTATTTCTCGTTGGTGTTAACCAGGTTATAGCTGAAGTGTTCGCTCAAAGCCAGATGCTTGTTGAACTGGAGCTTAGGCGTAACGGCGATGTTTACCATTGAGTTCTCGAAGTGGTTCTTGTTCTCGGCATCGGCATACTGGTTCATTGCCACCGGGTTGGCCAGCTTGTAGTTGTAGTTGCTGTACGAAGCAAGTGCCTCGTCGAGGTAGCTCTCGTCGGTAATATCGAGGAAGCTGTTCGACAAGACTCCATTGGCATAGGCGTAAGGGCTCAGCATTGGGCTCTTTACGTAAGCCAGGAAGGCAGGCGAGGTGGGCGTACCGTCGGTGTAGTTCTCGGGAGCACCGTCGTTGCGCAGGTTGCGCGTCTGGTTGTCGAACGAGGCATCGAAGCGGATAGAGAACTTTTTGGTGAGCTGAATATCGGTATTGAAGCGCAGGTTGATGCGGTTCATGCCATTGTACTTAAGCGGCGACTGGTTGTTGATGTAACCCAGCGAAAGGTTGTAGCTTGCCACATCGTCACCACCTTCTACATTAATATTATAGTTCTGCGTTACGGCTGTACGGTAAACGTAGTCTTTCCAGTCGGTGTTGTTGTGATACTGTGGATAATAATAATAGGTGGGGTCGTCGTTCAGGAACTTGAAGCTGGTTAACTTGGTAGTGGTGGTGCCCAGCAGATCGGAAGCGTAATCCTTGAACTCATTGGCATTCATCATATCAATGTACTTGGGCTCCAGCGTGATGCCTGCCGACAGACTGGCCGTGATGCGGGTAGCCATGCTGTGGTTACGGCGTGTTTCAATCAAGATAACGCCATTGGCACCTTTGGCACCATACAGAGAGGTACCGTTGCGAAGCACGGTAACGTTGGCAATATCAGTTGGACTGATGTTCGACAGAATGTCGTTGTAGAACCCCTGGTGTATCATGGAGCGGCCGTACTGCTGATCGAAGATAACACCATCGACCACTATAAGCGGCTGGGCATTGCTGTTGAGTGAGTTCAAGCCGTTCATGAACATAACACCGCCCACGCCGGGAGTACCGTTGCGCAGCGTGGTGTGAACCTCGGCGCCAAGGCGCTTCTGAATTTCCTCCTCGATGGTTACTGCATTCGAGAAGCCGAAGCCTGATGTGCTTTGCGCATCGAGCACGTTATTGCCGGCAGCGTAGTTATCGGCAAAAGTATTGGGATAAATCACAGCCTGGCGCTGCATCTGACCTTTGGCCAGACCCACACGCACGGTGTTCATGTCTGGTGCGGTGATTTGCAGCGACGAGGCGAAATCGGGCACTTTGATTTCGTAGGTTCCGTCGGAATGAGTAAGGGCACTGTATCCATCTACTTCGGCTGTGCTTACCAGGGCACCGCTTACGGGTTTATGGGTAGCTCCGTTTATAACCAGACCCTTAACCGTGCGCAGCTGAACGTTGCTGGCCGTAACAGCCGACTTAACCGATGCTGCAGCCATGGCTGTGGCCTGAGGCTGCTGGGCAAAGGCACTGATGTGGCCCAACAACATAAGCGAGAGGCTGTATACTATATATTTATTCATCATAGGTTATTCTTGAGGGTTAATGTTTACGGTTAATATAAGCCGACTCAGTGGTGCTGAAGTGGGGCTTAAGCAGAATGCAGTCGATGCGTATAACGCGCGAGTACTTTGATGTCTCGCTACGCTTTACAGAGTTGATGAAGCGTAACCTCGACGTGATGGTTGACTGACCGTAGGTGGCCGTTGGGAACTTGAATTGTGAGTAAACCAGCACAGAGTCGACTACATCGGGCTTTGACTCTACCTTTACACGGCGTGAAGTTATCTGAACGCCTTTTTCATTAAGGTAGTTCAAGCTTACGTAGCCCACGTTGGGCAGGCGGTCGTCGGCCGAGGCGAGTGAATCGCCGGCCAGTGCCGGGGCAAACACCACGTAGACATCGTAGGGCACGTTAGAGAGGACGCCAGACAGGTTGAAATTAAGCTGCTGCATCTTCCAGGCGTTGGGGTTGTTGGGGTCTTCCTCTGGGTAGGCCTCAATGTACATATGGTTAGAAATCTTGTCGTAGAACTTGTTGGAAGCCTCAACATCACGCACCGTGAGCGGCATTGTGGTGTTAACCTTCTCGTCCTGGTTGCTTAAGTACTCGGCATCGATGGTAATGGGCTGGCAGAACGTCTTTTCACGGGTAATCTTGAAGTTATCGGCTTTGAACACCTTACCATTACTGCATGTCACAGGCGTGGTGCCGCTGAAGATACCATCGGCAGCAAACGGGTGATAATACACGTAGGGTGCATTGTTGTTGTCGCCATACAGATAGCGGCGGGCGGAGTAGTTGAGGGCCTGCGTAGAATAAATAGAGTCGTTTATGGCAGCATCGGGATTAGTGGTGCGGCTGAACATGGCACCGCCAACAATGGCCAGACGGCTGTAAAGATAGTGCAAAGAGTCGGCATTCTCATCGGTGGCTGGATAAACATAGTACTGCGAGTACTCTGAGAGCAGGCGGTTCCACTCCTTGTTGGTGGGGGCTATCATCCAGTAGGTAGAATCCTCGGTGTTGAGCGATCCATACATGTTGAGCAGCTTGTTCTCCATGGTGGTTACAGAGTCAAGGTAAACGGTTTTACCGTCCTTGATACCGCCCGGCACACTCTTGCTCTCATCGAACTCGTAAGTGGTATAAGAATTCAGGAAGTTGTAAGTACTGTCAAGGTCTTTGTCGAGACCCAGATACTCGAACACGTTGGGGAAGTAGTTCAGCTTGCTGTTCATGGTGAAGAGCACGCCGTTGGAATAAAGCTGGTTGCTTGAAGCCAGGGGCACGCTGCCCAGCGAGCTCGCCGTGATAGGCTCGTACTTGCCGTTCATCATAGAGATGGAGTCGTTGGTGAGCGACGACACCGGGTGCTTATAAACCGAGAGGTGGTTCTGCACGAACTGGCGCACCACGGTGTTGTTGTCGCTGCGCACGCCAGCCTGGCTCTGCTCGTTGTAAACCTGAATAAGACTGTCGGCCTGTGTTTTCGACAAGGCTTCATTGGTGGGTGCGAACACCGAGAAGGTCTGGTTGCCATTCAGCACCCTGTCGTAATCGCAGGCTTTCAGCACAGAGGCGAAATTACTTAAATCGGGATTTGACGAGATAGCCGACCACAGCGTACCGGCATGCGTTGAGGCCTCGTCGTAGTGGTCGTTCCAGTCGTCACTGCAGGCAGTGAGCAGCAGTGCCGATGAGAGGCACGCTGCTGCTGTAAGCATGATGTTTATCTTGTTTATTTTCATTGTAAACTATTCTTTTGTTGGTAATTAAATACGGTGAGAATAAGTTTAGAGCATATCCTCTATCTTACCTTCATCGGTTACGCCATAGATGCTCTTTGGCACCAGTTCAAGGTAGTCGAGCATGAACTCGTTATCGTTACCCTTCTTTGAAGACACACACCTTACACGCAGGTAGTGGTCTTTCTTGGGGTCGATGTGCACGGTGCAGAGCACGATACGGAAGGTGTTGGCCTGCTTGGCAAACTCTACACGGGTGGTAGTACCCGAGTTATAGCGGTAGCCGCCGGCGGCACCACGATAATAGCCTTTGTTCTTCAGTGCCTTCTGGTCGGCCGAGAGCTGCAGGTCGGTAAAGGTAGAATAGTCGGCCTTGAAGCTTGCTCCCAGGATAGAGGCATCGTCGAGTTTCTTTGTCATATCCAAAGGTATGCCTTGTGGAACGCCATCGAAGTAAACCTGAGCGATACCACGTGTAGGCTCCTGAGCGTAACCCAGACGTATTTGCCACTCACCCTCGTAGGGCACAGGCGGAATTTTGAAGGTGATGTCGTAATCGCCGAACATGTTCATCTCGTCGCCTTCGTAAGAGTCGTAGTAGTCGTGTGGACGACGGTAAACGAAGGTACCACTCTTAATGAGCACATTCTTAAGATAGCCATTGGGGAAGTAGTAGTTACGGCCGTACTTGGCGGTTTCATCGTAATCGGGATCCTGCTTCTTCACATCACCATTCTGGCGGATATTCTCGGTCATCAGCTCCGGGAAGATAGTAGACATATCCATACGGATACGGCAGTTATCAACAATATCACGGGTTTGTGTAGAGAATGCCAGAATATCGTCGACATAGAAGTACATGCCGTTCAGGGCACGGTTAGCATAATCCGCCTCGATGGTGGGCATCACCTGGGTGCCGGTAATCTGGAAGTTATCGTCATAACGACGGTTGATGTAGCGCATACCCACGTTGCTCGGACCCACGTATTTCAGTACAGTGAGTCGCTCGAACTTCATCATGGTGTGAGGCAACAGAGTTTCATACCAGTCCTCGGGGTTCATCTTAGTGGTCATGATGCCGATGTCGTTACGCGGCGTAAGCATGTTGTAGCCAATCACGTCACGGGTAAGGATGTGGTAGCGAATGAAGCGGTTGAGCGGGTTCTTGGGGTTGGTGAGCTCGCTGAAAGCGTGATAGCTCTGGTTGACATCCTCGGGATAAACGGGGTCGTAGATTTCGCAGGCTTTCTTATAAAGGTCCTCCAGCGATGTGATGGAATACTTTACACGCAGCACAGAGTCGGTGGGAACAAAGGCCGTGTAGCCCTGCTGCTTGTAATCGGGCACAGTGGCGGTTTCCTTGTTCACGTGTGAAATGTACTTGTAGCGAGGATACGACTTGGCGTTGTAGCTCTCGTCACGATACTGGTAAAGGGTGTCTACCAGACCAGTGGCCTTCAATGCACTGTAGAACAATGAAATCTTGGGATTTGACTCCATGATGTCGGGCAGCATGCGGCTGTTGCTGAGCAGCACGCCGTCGATGGGTTGCATGATACCATTCTCAACAGAGTCGTCTTGTGACTCGAATATCACGTTGGCCGAACGGTTCAGGCGAACCACGGCATTGCTGTCGGCGTCGAGCCCGTGACCTATTTCGATGTAACGGTTCAGCATGTTGGAGGTAGGCAGTGTACCATCCGACATTTCAGAGGTGGCATACATGTTGTCCACCAGGTGCGAGCGTGCAATGGTATCGCAGTCGGCATCGGTGAGCTGGTCGACAGAGGTGAGGCCTTTTGACTTAAGATACTTGTTGATGGCCTCGTTGGTAGGAGCAAAACAGGTGTATTTGCCGTAAGTTGAAAGCAAATCCATCATTCCGGCGCGGTCGACAATCTTGGCATACTCACTGAAGTCGGCATGACTGCGCAGGAAGTCGCTCATCATCTCACCCGTGAAGGTGTAATAGTTAGAAGAGTCAGGGTCGTCGGAGCAACTTGTCGTACTCAGCAGAGCAAGACAAAGAACAAGGCATCCAAAGACTTTATAAAATATATTTCTCATATTTTAATCTTATTTTTTACGTTACTTAGTTCTAAATTACTTTGAACTGCTATCCGAGTACGAGCTGTTCTCACCACTACCGAAGGCAGGGTTCTGCTTCAGGTTAGCGTTAACTCTCAGCTCATCGATGTTGTAAGGCCAGTAGATGGCGTCCATACGGGCGAGCTTACTCTGAATGGCCGATGAATTCTCAGAAGATTTACGTGTAACCTCGCTTACGAGATAAGAGGTGTTGCCATCGCGACGAGCGCGACGCACAAGGTCGTACCAGCGTTTGCCTTCGAACATAAGTTCGCGCTGGCGCTCATCCATCACCAGGTTGGTCATCAGGGTCTTGGTGTTATAGCTCTCCAGTTTGAGCTCGGCATAAGTGCCCTGGCAATTGCTGCGCTTGTTAACGGCATTCACAATGTTAAGAGCCTGGGTGAGCAGAGAGTCGTTCTGCTGCTTGGCTGCATCAGATGTGGCGTTGTCGTCGACCATCTGTGCCAGAGCCTCGGCCTTCATGAGCATCACGTCGGTGAGGCGGTAGATAATCCAGTTGGCTCCGCTATGAGTTTCGGTATACACATCGCCATAGGTTGGCTTGATATCGGTGTTAACCGATGAGAAGGAGCACGACTTAACATCGTATTTGGCAATTCCGTAATCGCTGCCCGCCTGCCTCATGTTTTCGTAGTAGCGGCAGTCGTACTTGTTGCGGAACACCTGAGGCTGGTCGAGCGTAAGGTCGGTTGTAATGAAGTCGGCCGGCTTTACAATGCCCGGATAGGTCTTTGCATTTCCGTAATAGTAGCTAACGGCTCCGTTGGACGGCATAGTGAGCTCGTCGGAATAGGTTAGCTCGAAGATGCTCTCTGAAGAGTTACCGTTACCGAAGATGCTGGTGTAAGCCTGACCATAATAAGATGTACCGAACGATGATTTGTCATTAATGAGAGGGAAGCCGTCGATGAGCTGGTCGTTATCGCTGGCCATACTGCCCATCTTCTTCAGGTTCTCCTTAAAGTCGTTGGTTTTAGAATCAATCACCATATCGGCATACTTCACGGCGTTGGCGTAATCCTGCTTCCACAGATACATATCGCAGAGCATAGCGTGGATAGCATCCTGTGTGATACGACCCGTCTGATAGTTGGTCTTGTTGGTTGGATAGGTCTTCACCGCATAGTTCTGCACGCGCTCCAGATCGTTGATAAGCGAGTCGAGCACTTCATCGAACTTCACTGCGGGCTGTGCCATAGCCTGGGTATCATCCTCGTAAGCCGTGGTGGTGTAAGGCACATCGCGGAAAGTACGGATAAGATAGAAATAGCACAAATCGCGCAAAGCCGAAACCTCAGCAATGTTGGCCTGCATGTCACTCTCAGAGTAGTTAGGATCTTTCTTCTGAACGGCAGGAGCCTTCTCGATCACCGTATTACAGGTATTGATAATGAAGTAGAAGTCGCCCCACAACGTAAGACTGTTGCTGGCATTGAGGTTCTCCTTGAACAGGTTTACGAGGTCGGAATTATTGTTTACGTTGGTTCCACCCACAATATTGTCGGAACGGAACTCACCCCAGGCCATCATGCGGCCCACAACAGCCTGTGTCTGCATGTGGGTGTAGCAACTGGTAACCACGCTCTGCACATCGCCCTTCTCGTTCCAGAACTTACTGCCGATAATGATTTCCTGCGGAGTAATGTCAAGGAAGTCGGAGCAAGAGGCCAGTCCGAGCGTCATCATGCCCAGAGCTGCTGCCTTTATAATATTTTTCTTAAATTTCATAGTTCCAAGCATTAAAAATTAACTGTAACACCTAATGTGTACGATTTAGCACGAGGAGTTTGTCCACCATCGGTAGCTGCACCATAAGAGCCGTAACCTATTTCAGGGTCAACACCACTATACTTGGTGAGGCAGAACAGGTTGTTGGCGCTAACGTAGAAGTTGAGTCCGCTCAATCCAAGAACTTTCTTGATAACTTCGCGCTTGAACGAGTAAGACAGCTGCAGATAGTTAAGGCGAAGGAACGAGCCACTCTCAACGAAGCGGTCGCTCACCAGCGTGTTGTAGTTGGTCTCGGCACCATACATGGCACGTGGAATAGAAGTAACGTCGCCCTCCTTACGCCAGCGGTAGTTAACGGCCTGACTCTGATTGTTGTTGGTGTTCATGGCCTCGGCATCCAAACGAGCCAGGTTCAGAATCTTGTTACCTACACGGTAGTTGAACTGTGCGTTGAGGCGCCAGCCATTGTAGTTAAGGTTGAAACCGAAACCACCGGTAAGCTTTGGCAGTGAGCTGCCCAGATAAACAATATCGAGTGCATTGATCTGTCCATCGTGGTTGATATCTTCGTAGATGGCATCGCCGCCCTTGAACTTATAGTCTTTTGAGGAACCCTCGTTAGAGTAGTTGTACATCATTCTCACAGGGGCGCCGTCGTCGTCGTAAACCACCTTGCCCTCGGCATTGGTAGCAACAGGAGCCGTCTTGCCCGAAGCCAGGAAGCTGGCCTGGTCGGCATTCGACATATTGGCGAAGGTGTCATAGTTATACTGGTAAACGCCTTTGTAGCGGAATCCGTAGATAGCGCCGAACGGGTTGTGCAACTGTACACGCTGCAGCACTTCACGGTTGCCGTAGTTGAAGGTAGAGTTGAGGGTCTTCAGCACATTGGCATCCATGGTAAGGATTTCGTTTTTGTTGTTACCCAGTGTGGCATTGATGTCCATGTAGAACTTACCTTTCTTGATAAGCTTGTTGGTGTTCAGGTTGAACTCCCAGCCGGTATTGCGCATTGAGCCCACGTTCTGGTAAGCCAGCGTGTAGTAACCGGTATTAGAAGGGATACGCACGTTAGGCATCAGCATATCCTTACGGGTGGCACGATACCATTCGAGGGTTAACTGCAAACGATCGTCGAACAGGCCGATATCGGTACCTAAGTCGTAGGTTGAAACAGTTTCCCAGCGCAAGTCGGTAAGTTTGATTCCGGTGGGATACATAGAGGTCATGTCGAGATAGTTGGAACCTTGCACAAACTGGTTTTCATACAGGTAATCCCTGTTAGGACTGCTACCCACACGACCCCAGCTTGGGCGGATACTCCACATAGAGAGCCACTTGCGGGTGGCCTTCATGAAAGGCTCGTCGCTGATGTTCCAACGACCAGAGATAGCAGGGAAGTAACCCCAGCGCTTATCGGGGCCGAATTTGGTTGTACCATCAGCACGCAGAGAGAAGTCGAGACTGTAACGGCTCTTGTAAGAATAGTGGGTAGAAATAGTGTAGTACATTGAACGCCACTCGTAGTAGTTAGAGCCCAGACCGGTGATGATACCACCTGCATCCGGCATGGTGATACCGCCTGAGGCAATACCGTTGGCACTGGTGTTCTGACCGGTTGAGTTGCCTGAGTTAACTTCCAGACGACCCATAATCATCAATGAGTGGTCGGGGTTCTTGAAGTGAGGTATCAGGGTGAGGGTTTGCTTGGTGTTGAAGCCCACACTCTTGCTGCTGCCGTTGTAGGCATCGTTCACATCGTTGTTCCAGGTTACCGTTTTAAGTTCCTGGGGATAGAACTTATCCACGTAGTTATTGAAGATGTTCATGTACACCCTGCCTTCATAGTTGAGCTGCCATGACTGATCGGTGAGGCCGAGCAGATGATAGTTGATGATGAACTCAGGCGTGATGTCGTAAGTGCGTTCGTTGTTCTTGGCCAGGTTGGCGCTTGCCACAGGGTTCACGTATTTTTTCTGGTCGTCGTCGAAAATCTTCGAAGCGCTCTGCAACATATTATAATACGTGCTGGTATTCTTTCCGGTTACAGGGTCTTGCTCATAGATGCCCATGTTAGGCATCTTCTTATAGGCAATGGCGAGCAGGTCGTCGTAGTTCTTCTGGTTCTTGGTGTAAGTCATCGAGAAGTTGGTAGAAATCTTGATGCGCTCACTTACATAGTAGTCGAGTGCCACACGCGTAGAGAAACGGTCGAGCACCTGCTTAATCACACTACCGGTTTCATGGTCGTAACCACCGGCGATACGGAAGGTAGCCTTGTCGCCACCACCGGTTACAGAGAGGTAGTGGTTCTGGCGCAGACCGAACTGCGTAACGGCGTCACGCCAGTCGGTGTTGTTGTTGTACTGCTCGTATTCCGAGAAGGTGGGGTCGTAGTTAATTTCAGGGATATTCGATGCATTATCGTTTTGCTGCGGGTTAAAGTAAGACTCTTTCAGCAGCATGGTGTAATCGTCACCATTCAGCAACTTGTAGCCCTTAGGCTGATAGGTGCCGGTGAGACGCAGAGAGTAAGTAAGCTTTGGCGCGCCACGTGTACCACGCTTTGTGGTAAGTTCGATTACACCGTTGGCACCCTGCGAACCGTAGATGGCAGTAGCGGCGGCATCTTTCAGCACGGTGATGCTGGCAATATCCTCAGGGTTAATGTTCAGCAACTGTGCGAACTGCTCGTCGTTGGCCGAGCTCACATCGAAGTTGGTAAGGTCTACATTCCATGTATTGCCGTTAACCACAATAAGCGGGTTACTGTTGGTAAGCGTACTGATTGACGAGGCACCACGCAAGCGCATGGTGGTTCCGGCACCCAGGTTACCCGACACCGACACGATATCCAAACCAGAGATACGTCCTTGCAGGGCCTCATCGATGGTGTTCATGCCGAGACCTTCAAACTCCTTGGTGTTGATGGTCTGTGTAGAGTAAGATATTTCTCGCTCGGGGATAGCCAGACCACCGCCGTTCAGACGTTTCTTGGCAATCACGGTAACCTCTTTCAGGTTATTCTCCGATTTCATGGTAACCAGGTACTCCTCTTTATTAATAGGTACCACAATTTTCTTGTAGCCCACATACGAGAATTGCAGCTTATCCTTAGGGTTGCTGATCTTCATAGAGAAGTTACCGTTGATATCGGTAATACACGATTCAATGATACGACCCGTACCATCAATCTCGCATACAGCGGCGCCGGTAACGAAGCCATACTCATCGCTCACCGTTCCGTGTACGTTGGTTATTTGAGCCGACACTTGCGAAGCCAGGAGGCAGAGCAGTGACAGCAAAAAGTATTTCAGTTTATTATTCATAGTGTTATCTCCTCCTGCTTAATGCGTGAAACTTTTTGGAAGATGCCGAGGTAAGACCTATTACTTCTTTCCAGGGCTTAAGCTGATCGTTGCTGTAGAACATCGGACTGTCTATCTGGTGAATCACCACATCTGAGGCATTGTACAGCAGGCTGGTGCTCCTCGACTTGTCAATCCAGTATTCGCGACCAGGAGTGTTATACAAACCGCTCTTCATGGTTACCTTGTGGGTATTGTTAAGATAGTCGACCAGCGTGAGTCCGCTGTTGCTTGCCGTAACGGTAATGGGATAGAACCTGCGGTTGCTGGGGTTCATCATAGCCGACTCGTAGCTGTAGCCGTTGATGGCAGAGCCACCCTGGCCCACGAACACCGAGTTATCCTGGATGTGGTATCTCAGGAAGTTGGTGATGATGTTCTGCAACTTGGTGCGTGCGTTGCGCAGTGCGGTGGCGTCGCCTCCGAAGTCGTCAGCTGTAAGGTTCTCGTAATCTTCCCATGTAGGCAGATAACCTTTATCGATAAGATTCTTGATAGAAGCATTGGTAGGCACATACACTGTGTAGTTGTAGGCATCGAAGATATTGATGTTCTTATCTACACAGGTATAGGTGCTGCCTGGATAAGTGGTGCTGAGCAGTGAGCTACCCGACAGCAGTTTGTAGAACTGCTCATACTCGGGATTGTTCTTCAGAATAGCATAGGTAGAGTTGGCCGATGTCAGCGGCATGCCGCCGTCCATCAGGTAAGCCTTACCGTTACCGTTGCCGGTCTGATCGTACACTGAGTTCACGCTTACTGCATCGTTGTTTTCGATTTGCAGACCCGAGGCCACCGTCATCTTGCCGGCCTGTCCCGGATGCTCGATCTTCAGCACGGTGCCGCCCTTGGTTTTGTAGTAGGTGCCTCCGTCTTCCACGTTGCCCACCACAATCAGGTTGTTAATGAGGTCTTCCAGACGGTTGTTCACCTCGGCCTGGGTGGCGTCGGTAAGTGTGCGGGCATTTTCCACAATCTGTTTTTTCTGAATGTCGTAGTAGTAGCGGTGCGCACCCACTGTCTTGGTGTTGTCGTTATAGTAGAACTTGTACACCTCAAATCCGCAACTACGCGCCTAATATGATACAGAAGCGAAAATAATCTGCATCGTTAGTAAAAAGGGGGCACAGTGCATCGAATGTCACCATAAAGACATATAAATGCCCCTTACCCCAC
>Ga0256406_1002441_pt1 | contig 26243 bp, 22 predicted proteins | sample RumenRJG_03DNA_FD_185986 | JGI IMG/M metagenome (GOLD analysis project Ga0256406, IMG submission 185986) | Bovine rumen microbial communities from Lethbridge, Alberta, Canada - RJG_03 | ecosystem: Host-associated > Mammals > Digestive system > Stomach > Rumen | place: Canada: Alberta | collected...
GCAGCAAATTCTCAGGCACACCATTGCCCCCCATGAGATAGTTGGCGGGATAGATGATGGCGCAGCCGTAGACAGCCTGCACGCCGTAGACAAAGAGGTGACGCCAGAACGGCCGCACGATAGCGAAAAAAGGACATTCAGCGCGGCCTCCGTCAGAAAATATACGCGCTGCCGCTGAGTTCCGGCATCATATCGTCGAGCAGCACGAGATCGTAGTGTTGCTCCCGCAGGCAGCTGAGGCAGGCTTTGCCGCTCTCAGCCAGCGCGATCTTTGCCTGGGTCTCCTTGAGCAGGCTCTGCGCGACAAAGCGGTTCATCTCATTGTCGTCGACGACGAGAATCCGTGCCTGTGGCGCAAGGAACGTTGCGTGATGCGCCTCTTCCACTTCCCGGTAATGGCGCACATCGAATTCGCCGATGACCGCCGCCGAACGCACCTCCAGCGGCACCCAGGCCGTAAAGGTTGAACCCTGTCCATACGTACTCGCCACCGTGACCGTGCCGCCCATGCGCATGATGAAGCGGCGCGTAAGCGCGAGACCGAGGCCCGTGCCTTCGACGTTGCGGTTGCGCTGCCGGTCGACGCGCACGAAGTCGCCGAAGAGCTTGTTGAGATCTTTATGGCGGATGCCGATGCCCGTGTCCTGCACCTGAACAGCCAGCATGATGCTGCCCGGCCCGGCCTGCACACCCGGCGGCCAGGTATCCGGCGCACTCTGCAGCACGCTGAGCGAGACGCTGCCGCGCTGCGTATATTTCACCGCATTGGTCAGGAGATTCACGATACTCTGCTGCAGGCGTCCCACATCCCCGTAGAAAACAGAGGGAAGCTGCGGGTCCACCGTGATGGTGAAGGCCAGCCCCTTTTTCTCCGCCCGCAGGCTGATGAGCGTATGGATGCGCATGAGCATATCCGCCAGACGGAACTCCACAGGTACGAGCTCCATCTTGCCCGCCTCGATCTTCGACATATCGAGAATATCGTTGACGAGCCCCAGCAGGGACTGCCCTGCATCATGCGCCCTTCTGGCATAAGCACGCACGCCCGCCTCATGGCTCTCGCGCATAATCATCTCGTTCATGCCGAGGATGGCGTTGATCGGCGTGCGGATTTCATGCGACATCTGCGCGAGGAAAACGCTCTTGGCATGGCTGGCCTGATCTGCCGCCATGGCGCTGCGCTCGCGCACGAGAAAGTACGCGGAGCCGACCGCAAAGAGCAGCACGAGCAGCGAAAAGATCCAGATGACGAGTTTCATCACAGCGAGGAGGCCACCATCCAGGGCCGATGCCGGCACGAAGCCGATGACCTGGCCATCCATCGTATGCAGGTCGGCCATGAAAACGATGTTGTCCTCCTGATCGTAGAGCGCGGCCGACGGTGAATCGGCACCGTCAGCAGAAGGCCCTTGCCCCGCGCATAGCTGATGGCCAGATGGCCCTGAAAGGACTGACGGATGCCGTCCCAGTCGCCCACCTTCAGCGAGTCGCCGACGATGGCGCGGCCGCGATGGGCGAGCACGCCCATGCGCTTGATGCCCGTGCCGTCCGTTTTTCTCGCCGCGAGCAGGCTCTCCCAGGAATCCGTACCCTTGACCTGGATGAGGTTCTCCATGCCCATGAGCTCGGCGCCGAAGCGGGCATCGAGACGGTTCGCGAGCATGTCGGTATTCATCGCGACCTCCTGCTCGACGTAGGTGTGGAACATCGTGCGGATGCGCTGCTGCAGCAGCACGCCGACGACACTGAGCAGGATGAGGAAAAGAATGGGGAAGATGAGCAGTACCGCCTGCCGGCTCAAAACCTTTCTCATAAGAACTTCACCCCCTCGGTATACCAGTCGAGCTTGATCAGCGCCTCATCGGAGAGCGATTCCCCCTCACCCGGCGCATCGAGACGGGGAATGGCGACCTGCATGCGGCTGCCGCTCTCCCGGATATCCTGTACCGGCTGGCTGAACTCCGCACTCGTCGCGATGGTGAAGTCATAGCCGTGTGCCGCCATTTCCGCCAGCGCCTGCCGGGCGCGCTTCTCATCAAAGGTCACGTCATCGGTGACGGCGAGCCTGATTCCGAAGCGCTTGGCCGCAAGGTGCGCACCCACGAAATGCTGCTTGTTCCAGCCCGCCTCCTCGCTATTGCCATAGAGCACGAGCCCGACCACCGGCTGCCTTGCCTTGGCGACCTCTCCGCCGTCATGTTGGAGAGAAAAGAGCAGGATAAAGATGGCCAGCAGCAGTGCGCTGCCACTGCACAGAAAAACCAGCTGCAGCTTGTGCCGCTGCCAAAGGTGCTGCCAAAATTGCTTCATCTCAGCTCCACCCCCTCGACATACCAGTTTAGCCGTTGGAATAATTCGTCATCGGAAAGATTTTCTCCTGCCGGCACGCGTTCGTTCCCCTCACGGTCACGCAACGGACCGTAAAAGACATCCTCCTCGCCATCCTCGAGCAGGCCTCTGGCCTGACGCACCATCATTGCCGCGCGCGGTCATCGTCCGACCAATCCCCAATATAGCGCACATAGACCTTTGCCTCCGGAGCCGCCCGGCGCACGCCGAGCGCAAAAGCATCGATACCGCGCACGACCTCGGGAATATTCGTAGCCGCGACGTAGCCGATGGCTCCCGTCCGGGTTGTGCAGCCCGCCACCAGCCCGGCAAGATAGCGCGCCTGATACATGCGCCCCATGAAAGGCACGAGATTGGGCCGCGCTACCTTCGTAAGCAGGAGAAAAAGCATGCCGAGAATCACGCTGCATGCCGCAAGATATTTCATCGGCTCCCCCCTCTCTCTGCCAAGGCGGTAACACAGCAGCTCAATGCCCCGTATCCCGCATGGTAAAGTCCGTATCCTCCTCAATCATCTGCAGCATGATATCCGCGAACAAGGGGTCAAACTGCGTGCCACGCCCCTTCGCGATTTCCGCGTGCACGACTGCCTGTGGCAGTGGGTCGCGATAGCTGCGCCGCGACGTCATCGCATCGTAGGCATCGGCCACGGCGATGATGCGCGCCATGCGCGGGATGGCTTCTCCCGCCAGGCCGTCGGGATAACCGTGCCCATCCCAACGCTCATGATGCGAGCGCGCGCCGACAGCAAGCTCCGGGAATTCCCGCACCGTCTGCAGAATTTCCGCCCCTAGCGTCGTATGTGACTGAATCAGGGCGTACTGTTCATCGGTCAGCCGTGTGGGCTTGTTGATGATGTGCGCCGGAATGCCGATTTTGCCGATATCATGCAGCATGGCAATCGAGTGAATGCGCGCCTGCGTAAACGCATCGTCGCCCAGGCGCCGCGAAATTTCCTGCGCATACTGCGCCACACGCTCCGAATGGCCGTGCGTATAATGATCTTTGACATCAACAGTCTGCGCGAGCGCCAGGACCACCTGATTGAAAATGCGCTGGCTCGTCTGCAACCGCGCATTGGCCAGTGCCGTCTGCCGCGCAACCTCCTGCTCCAGCTGCGACTGCAGATACTCATAACGCAGGATGCGCTGCACGCGCAGCCGCAGCACATCGGGGATAAAGGGCTTGTGCAGGAAATCCGTCACGCCCGCACGAAACCCCTCGGCCTCGCGCTCCGCCGTCATATCGCCCGTCAGCATGATGATGGGCACCTCCGACGTCTCCAGTCGCGCACGCAACTGCCGCAGCATCGTCATGCCATCGAGATCCGGCATAAGGTAATCCAGGAGCACGAGATCAAAGGTCTGGGCTTTGAGAATCTGCATGCCCTCCGCCCCGCTATGTACCTTGACGAGCTCGTATTCATCGCCCAGGATCTTTTCGAGCACCATGAGGCTCATCTCATCGTCATCCACGGCCAGCACGCGCGGTCTATCTGCGAGTGTCAGCGTCATAATATCACCGCCTTACCTGATGATTGCCTTGCCAAAAACGCCAGTTGAACTCACACTTATTGCTTCGCAACATACGTCGTAACCTCACCCTGCTTGATTTCGTAGAATGCCATGGCCGACATGGCGGTATCGTCCGTCGGCGTGATGAAATCGAAGACGTAAGCATACGTGCCGTCCTTCAGCTTCGTATCCCTGATCTGGAAATTCTCGCTGAGCTGGAAGGTATCGATATCGGCCATACGCCCTTCATAGCCTGCCTTGCCGTCATGCATCATATACTGCTGTGTCGTCACCGTATCGCCGGGCTTCAGCTTCACGAGATTGCGGTCGGCCGCGCCCTCCTCATTCAGGCCTTCACGGGCACCTAAGATGCGATAGCTGTTCGACGCGGCATCGTAGACGACGGTCATGTTCATCTGCCTGCCATTCAGTTTGATGGGTACGTTGTACGTAATGCTGTTATCTGTCTGCGCGATCACATCGATGTAGAGCAGATGGCCATCGAGCATCGGCCAGGTGCCATTGAAATTATCCTTGCAGACGCCCTTTTCCCAGTCGACGTTCACATTCGCATCGTTGCCGTACATGTACATGAGATTATTGGGCATATCGAATCGCACCAGATCACAGCGTATGGTGGAAAGTTCCAACATCTGCTCCGACGTCAGCTCGCAGGAAACCGTACCATCCTTATCCAATTTGAGCGGCAGGTCCTCCATGGAGACAACATCGAATTTCAACTGCATCGCCGAGGCATCAGGCGGCTCGCCCGTGGCCAGGTAATGGTAGAGCGATTTATAGTGATCACTGGCCGCGCGCACGCCCTCGAAGGCCTGCTGCTGTTCAACCTGATACGGATAGTAGCAGGAAAGGCCGTTGGACTGCTGCCTCAACCCGCCATTCACGCGGTAGAGCACGGCGTTAGCCAGCGCCTGCTGCACCTTGCTGGCCGTATCGGGCAGCAGGTCCGCCGTACGTTTGGCGAAATCGCCCATATCAATCATGTTCGTGAAGCCCGTGTCGCGCGTGTTGCCACCAAAATTGGTCGTCTGTTCCGCTTCGCGCGCATAGCGGGAGAAGAACGGCTTGGGGGCCTGCGACGCCGCTGCCATGGCCTCTACGCCCATATTCTCATAGGCATCGCGCAGCTGGGGCAGTTTTCTGAGATCCGTGACGGAGAGCGTCGCCTGATCGGCCGTACCGGCCGCCTCACAGCCTTCCATATAGGAATCGCACATCACCTTTGCCAGCGCGAGCGGGTCGTTGCCCACGCCTGCCTGAAAACCTTTGACGATGCCCGTGTAGTACCAGCCGTTGCCCGGCTCCACCTCCTGGGAGGCGACGAGATACCTGCCATAGCCCTCAAAGTTATTGGCCACACCGTAGGTCGCCATGAGGCAGCAATCAAAGCCCACGATATCGAAGGGCGGCTCATCCCGGTTTTGCTCGTAAACGCTTGCGAGCGCATCCTGCATCTGATTGAGCCGCATCATCTTGCCGGTGCGCTCGTCGTAGCAGGCACCGCCCACCGTGCCACCGCCGTGATTCCAGACGATGAGGATGCGATGGTCCGCTTCAAAGTTATCCTGAGCGAAGCGCAGGAAATCCGCGAAGGTGTCCGTGCCCGCCATGTCCGCATCGGGCAGCGGCGCGAGCTGCCTCAGGCCATCTTTGTCGAAGATGAAACGGTCTATTTCCCCTGCCTTCGCCTGATTGTTATGCCACTCCCTGGCACCGCCCGTCTGAATCACGAAGGTCACGCCATCGGGCGGCTGCAGCTGCGTCAATTCCACGAGGTCCGAAGTGCCCGCACCGGCTTTCGACTCCAGGTCCGTGCCACACATATAGAGCTCGACGACCCACTTGCCCGTCGTCGGCTCACCCGTCCCCGGAAGGTCGCCGCTCGCGGTGCACTCACCTTTGCCGCAGTCAAGCAGCATCAGGAACAAGCACAGGCAGCTGGCGACAGCCAAAACTCTCCCCAATCGTGACCATCGCCTCAGCGTACATATTTCACTGCCAGTCATTGGCACACATCTCCTTTCCCATATGCCTCGATACTTCCTGTTTATATCTTAGCAAAACTGGCCGGAAATGCGATCAAAAATGGCACGAAATGCATTTTTATGGCACGAAATGCATGAACCAGGCCTCCATTGCCCTTCACTCACGCGAAAAAGACCCAGCCAACCCGGCTGAGTCTTCATGTATACATGTATAGATATATATATAAGGTACCAGCCCCATCCTACTCCCGCATGCGTCGGTAAAGATGAGACTCGTAAGCTTCGCGCAGAGCGGCGCGGCCCTGGCGGCGCATTGTAATGTGCGCACCATCCGTGAGGATGAAGGCATCCCCCACCACATCATCGACCTCGTCCATGTTGATGAGGAAGCTGCGGTTCACACGCAGGAAACGCGCATCCGCGAACAGCTCCTCGGCTTCGGCCATCGTCATGCGCGTACGCAGCGGCTCGCGTCCCTGCGTGCGATGCACGATGAGGTCATGCCCGTCGCTCTCGATGTGCGTGATGTCCTTGAGCGGCACGGAGACCGGCTCGCCCTCGATGCGCAGCCGGGCATGCGCCGTCGTCCATTACAGGCGCTCCCGCGCCCGTCCCATGCACTCCGCCACATCCGCGGGGCGGATGGGCTTCACGCAGTAGTGCAGCGCGCGCACGGCAAAGCCTTCCACCGCATACTCCGGCCGGCTCGTCATGAAGAAGATGATGCACGAAGGAGCCAGCTCACGCACGACACTGGCCACATCGATGCCATTCACGTCCCGCTGCAACACGATATCGAGAAAGACGACCTCGGCGGGCTGGGCGCGGAATGCCTTCAGGAAAGAGGCGGCATCGGCTTAGGCACGCACGCGGAACACTTCCTCATGCTCCTGCGTCATCCAATGCTCGATCATCAGCGAGAGTCGTTCCCGTGCCTCCTGATCGTCATCCAGTATCATCAATCTCAAACCGCCCGCCTCTTTCCTATCGCCAGCAATCTCTCAGGCTGCTTCAGCATATGCCACGGTGGCTATTTTCTGTGCACAACCGGTACATATTTTTATTTTTACTAGTTATATTTTAACCTGCAGCAAGGCAAATGACAAGCCTCGCGCCGTGAGACAATACCGCTTCATCGGGAATAAAAAAGGCTGCTGTACGTAACCTAATGACCAATTACGATACAGCAGCCTGCATTTCTGCAATGGGTTCTGTTATGAGAAAGACAAAAGGGAACTCAGTGATTAAGCTCGGGCAGCGGCGACGGCTTTCACGAAAGCTTTCGCATTCTCCGTGACGCCGGCATAGTCGCCCTTCTTCGCGGGGCCGGAAAGGCTGCTGCCTGCGGATACGGCCACGGCACCGGCATGGAGCCAGTCAGCTGTGTTCTCGACGCTGACGCCGCCGGACGGCATGAGCGGAGCCTGCGGCAGCGGGCCGTGGATATCCTTGATCATCTTCGTGCCGACGATATCGCCCGGGAAGATCTTCACGATATCGGCACCGGCCTTCAGCGCGGCCACGACACCCGTCGGATCCATGACGCCCGGGCAGGAGACGACGCGATAGAGGTTGCACATCTCGACAACATCCTTGTCGAAAGCCGGGGAGACGATGAACTGCGCGCCTGCGAGAATCGCGAGGCGGGCAGACGTCGTATCGAGCACCGTGCCCGCACCGATGATGACATCGGCATCGTCAGCGTATTTGTTCACGAGGGTCGTGATGGCCTCGGGCGCATGCGGCGTCGTGAAGGCGAGCTCGATGGCCTTGACGCCACCGGCGATGCAGGCATCGGCAATCTTCACGCCGTCTTCCATCGTCTTGCCGCGCACGACGGCGATGATGCCCTGCTGCGAAAGCTTCAATACAGTTTCATTCTTATTCATATTATGATTTGCTCCTTGAAAACAAATTTACGGCTTTGTATATGCCCGATTACGGCTGCTTGCCGATGTAGGCGAGGATGCCACCATCGACGTAGAGGATATGGCCGTTGACGAAGTTCGAGGCGTCGGAAGCGAGGAAGATAGCCGGGCCCATGAGGTCCTCCGGCGTGCCCCAGCGATTGGCCGGCGTCTTGGATAGGATGAAGGAATTGAACGGATGGCCCGGCGTGCGCAACGGTGCCGTCTGCGGCGTCGCGATGTAGCCCGGTCCAATGCCGTTGCACTGGATGTTGTCCGCGCCGTACTCGGAAGCGATGTTGCGCGTGAGCATCTTCAGGCCGCCCTTAGCTGCCGCATAGGCGGAGACCGTCTCACGGCCGAGCTCGCTCATCATGGAGCAGATGTTGATGATCTTGCCGTGGCCCTTCTTCTGCATGCCGGGGATGACAGCCTTGGAGACGATGAACGGTGCGTTCAGGTCGATGTCGATGACCTGACGGAACTCTTCAGCCTTCATCTCCAGCATCGGGATACGCTTGATGATGCCCGCGTTGTTGACGAGGATATCGATGGTGCCAAGCTCTTTTTCAATGTCTGCGACCATTTTCTGTACTTCGTCCTCTTTCGTGACGTCGCAGATATAGCCGTGCGCCTCGATGCCGTCCTTCTTGTAATCAGCCATTGCCGCATCCATATGCTTCTGGCTGCGGCAGTTGAACGCGATCCTGGCGCCTGCCTGTGCATAGGCCTTGGCAATCGCATAGCCGATGCCATAGGCTGCACCCGTTACGAGGGCAACCTTACCTTTCAGCGAAAACTGATTCAGAAAATCCGCCATGATGAAAAAGCCTCCTTATTTCAAATCCACTTTCTTAATATTATCCATGTCATCGAACGTCTTGTTTTCGCCGCCCATGGCCCAGATGAACGTGTAGTTCTTCGTGCCGCAGCCTGCGTGGATGCTCCAGGACGGGCTGATGACCGCATCCTCGTTGTGCATGATGATGTGGCGCGTCTCATCGCCCTGGCCCATCATGTGGAACACGACATCGTCGTCACCCACCTCGAAGTAGAAGTAGATCTCCATGCGGCGCTCGTGGGTATGCGCCGGCATCGTATTCCATACCGAGCCCGGTTTCAGCGCCGTCATGCCCATGGAGAGCTGGCAGGTCTCCAGCACATCCGGATGGATGAACTGGTTGATTACACGGTCATTGGCCTCCTCCATCTTGCCGCACGGCACCTTGCGCGCGTCTTTCAGCGTGAGGAGCTTCGTCTGGCAAGGCTTATGCGCCGGCGCAGACACCATGTAGAACTTCGCGGGCTTATGCGCGTCGTCGCTCTTGAACGTGACCTCTTTCGTGCCCATCGTCACGTAGAGGCAATCCTTGTAGCCGAGCTTGTACTCTGTGCCGTCAGCCGTAATCACACCGCTGCCACCCACGTTGAAAATGCCGATTTCACGGCGCTCCAGGATGAACTTCGTGCCGAAGTTGTGCCAGACGTCGATGCCCTTGTCGAGGGAAACCGTCTCATGTACCGGCATGCAGCCGAACGTGACCATGCGGTCGACGTGGGAGTAGGTCGCCGTGACCTCATCCGGCTGGAACAGCCCTGTGATGAGGAATTCCTTACGTACCTCCTCCGTGTTGTAGCGCTTGAAATCCACAGGATTTACCGAATAGCGAACATCCATCTTTCTTGCCTCCATATATATACTTAGTTCTGGGAATTCATGAACGTCTCCAGTTTCACGCGGTCGGGCAGGCCTTCGTTATCGCCGGCCACCATGACCGCGAGGGCGCCGATGGCCGCACCGCGATGCGCGGCCTCCTTCAGCGTCTTGCCCTCCAGCAGTGCGCTGATCGTGCCTACGGCAAAGCCGTCGCCCGCGCCGACCGTATCGACGACGCGCGCAACGTGGAAACCCGGGGAATCGAACTTCTCGCCGTCCGCCGTCTTGACAAAAGAGCCTTTGGCGCCGACCTTCACGACGACCGCCCCGGCTCCCTGGCCGATGTAGAAGTCAGCGATCTTTTCCGGATCACGCGAGCCCATGAGCGTCTCACCTTCGCCGACGCCCGGCAGCACGAGGTCCGCCTTGGCCGCGAGTCCGTTGATGACGCGCACCATCTCCTTTTTATCCGGCCAGAGCGCAGGGCGCAGGTTCGGGTCAAAGGAAACGCGGGCACCGTGCTCGCGCGCGAGATCCATGAGCTTGCCCGCCGCGGTGCGGCAGCTCTCGGAGAGGGCCGCCGGAATGCCCGTGACATGCACGTGCTTGACACCTGCCCAATCGATATCATCGAGGTCTGCCGGATCAAAATGCGAGAAGGCCGTGCCCTTGCGGAAATTGACCACTAGCGGATCCTCACCCGGCTCCGGCTTCGCCTTCATCTGCATCCCCGTCAGGTACGTATCATCCATTTTGACATAGCGGTTCTCGATCTTGTTGGCCGCGAGGAAATCGATAATATGCTCACCGAACGGGTCCTTGCCGACACGGGAAACATAGGCCACACTGTGCCCGAGACGCGCGAGGCCGACGGAGAAATTCACCTCGGCGCCGCAGACGTAGCGCGTGAAATGCTCCACATCCTTCAGCGGTGCGATCTTGTCGGCGACAATCAGCCCCATGGGCTCGCCATACGTCAATACTTCTGCCACTTGCTTTACCTCCATTTATCTTTATCTAATTTGAAAGGCTTTACATAATAAACCGATTTAGTATAGGTACGAACACAGGAGCAAACGCTCCCGTTCCCGGCACCAGCCGTGCCTCCCCTGTCCTCAGGTGGAATGGCGCACGTGCAGCGTGCAGGGCAGTTCGATGTTCTTCGGCGGCACAGACTGGCCGTTATGCAGATTCTGCATCATGCGCTTCACGCACTCACGCCCCTCTTCGTAGCTCGGCAGCGCGATGGTCGTGATGCCGCCGCCCACGAGGTTCATCCAGCTCCAGTCGTCGAAGCCGCAGAGCCCCGTATCCTTGGGGAACTCGATATGCAGATCGCGCATGGTCTGCACGCAGCGCATTGTCGCGACGCCGTTGCCTGTGAACAGGCAATGCTTGTGACCGGCATGGTCGCGCATGAACTCCTGCATCACGCTGGCATCACGCAGCTTCTTCTCCAGAAAATAGACCTGTGCCGGCCCCTGGAAATAATCGTTGTAGATGGCGCGGAAAATCTGGCAGCGGCTGATGCGCGTGCTGTTCGTGAGGGGCTGCGTGAAGTAACCTACACTCTCATAGCCCTCTCCCTTGAGATAGCGGAACAGCTGGTGCATGACGTCTTTGTCGCTGCTATGCACGGTATCGAATAGCTCGCGGTCAATCGTACGGTCTGCCAGCACGATCTTCGTGCCCGCATCCGCCACCTCGCGCAGGAACTCCTCGTTGCCGCCCGTCGTGTTCAGGATGATGCCGTCGACGCTCTGGTCGATCATGCTCAGGATGTAGTCGCGCTCCTTGCGCGGCTCATCGTCTGAATTCGCAATGAGGATACGATAGCCGAAGCGCTCGCAGCAGTCGCTGATGCCCTTGAGCAGGATCGGCGAGAACGGGCTCGTAATATCCGATACGATGACCCCCATCACGAAGGACTGCTTGGACTTCAGGCTGCGTGCAAGGGAATTCGGGCGGTAGCCCAGCTCCTCGATGACATCGGCAATCTTCTGGCGCGACTCCTCCGACATGTACTCGAACTTGCCATTCAGGTAACGGGATATCGTCGTTTTGGATACGCCGGCCTTCGCCGCCACATCGACGATTGTGACTTTTTTGCGCTTCGTTCCCGGCATCCGCTTCACTCCTTCATACAGCATTGCTACGTTATGGGTTCTGGTTTCGTGCATCCATTAACGAAACCGTTTTACATATATTACTATAGCGCATTACTTATGCTTTGTCCAGCATTATCGAAAAAATTTTCCTTCTTTGCGCGGAATCACGTCTTCCCTATCGCTTTACATCGCAGAAGATGCGTGCTATAATGGCAGGCATAAACCGTTGAGGCGAAAAGAAGGCAGTCAGGCTCCTATAGCGAGTCCGCGTTGGTGTAAGGCGGATGGCAGACGGCTGGCCGGTTGGGTCGCTGAGGGCGCACCGAATACCCCCCTGGGTGAGTAGGCTGCGACGCAGGACGCGCGTGAGGCGTCAGGGGGATGTATGTCCCTCGTAAGAGCATGGCATCGCGCCATGAAACAGGGTGGCACCGCGAAGAAAGCTTCGTCCCTGGCAGTTTTTATCGACTGCCGGGGACTTTTATATTGCATGAAAGTCCCCGGTATAACGAAAAGGAGCTACTATCATGGCAGAAACAAAAGACGCGAAAAAAATCATCCTCTCCGGCATCCAGCCGACCGGCGTGTTCACGCTCGGCAACTACCTCGGCGCTGTGCGCAACTGGCGCGTCATTCAGGACGAATACAACTGCTATTATTTCATCGCGGACCTGCACTCCATGACGATCCACATCGACCCGCAGAAGCGCCGCGAACAGACGCGGCAGGCTTTCGCGCTGCTGCTCGCCTGCGGCATCGACACGGAAAAGAGTCTCGTCTTCGTGCAGAGCCATAATAAGTGCCATGCCGAAATGGGCTGGATCATGGACTGCTGCTCCCAGTTCGGCGAACTCTCGCGCATGACGCAGTTCAAGGATAAGTCCCAGAAGCACCCCGACAACATCAACGCGGGCCTCTTCACCTATCCGGCACTCATGGCGGGCGACATCCTGCTCTACCAGGCCGACTATGTGCCCGTGGGCGCTGACCAGACGCAGCACCTCGAGTTCACGCGCGATGTCGCTACGCGCTTCAACCACACCTACGGCGAGACGTTCAAGCTGCCCGAGGGCTATTACCCGAAGGCGGGCGCGCGCATCATGAGCCTGCAGGACCCGACGAGCAAGATGAGCAAGTCCGACACGAACCCGAAGGCCACGATCTCCATCCTCGACGACGAGAAGACCATCATCAGGAAGTTCAAGAGCGCTGTTACGGACAGCGAGTCCGAGGTCTGCTACCGCGAGGGCAAGGATGGTATCAACAACCTCATGACCATCTACAGCGCCGTCACGGGCAAGAGTATGGACGCGATCACGGCGGAATTCGCAGGCAAGGGCTATGGCGACTTCAAGCTGGCCGTCGGCGAGGCCGTGTCCGAAGAGCTGCGCCCGGTGCGCGAGAACTTCCAGCGCCTCATGGACGACCGCGCCTTCCTCGAAGAGGAAATGCGCAAAGGTGCCGAGCGCGCTACCTACATCGCGAACAAGACGCTCACGAAAGCCAAGAAGCGCGTCGGCCTGCTGCTGGAGAAATAAACATCGCCAGACAAACGAATACCAAAAAGGGAAGTGGCCCACTGAGGCATCGCTTCCCTTTTGCTGTATATCGAATATGTCCAAACCTACTGGCAAAGTTCCATTTTGCGCGCTTTAAAGGTGACGAGCTGCAGACCCGCGGCTGCCGCGAGCTGCTGTCCGGCTGCGAAATTGACGCCGATGGCTTCGGGCGTATGCGCATCGCTGCCGAGCGTCACGTACCGGCCGCCGAGCGCGTGGTAACGCTGATAGACGGGCAGAAGATCCTCGCAGGCGGCTTTGTCACCGAGGCGGCGCGTATTGAGCTCCATGACCTTCCCCGTCTCGATGACGGCCCTGAGCACCGCGTCGATTCCCTCATGGAACTGCGTATAGTCGAGGGTATGTTCCTCATAGGGCGCGTAGCGCACGATATAATCGATATGCCCCAGCACATCGCAGAAATCACAGGCGCGGATCTGCTCCGCCATCGTCTGGAAGTAGGCATGGAATACCTGCTCTTTGCTCCGCCCCCGATAGTAGTCCGGATAGTAGAGGTCATGATGCTCCAGCAGATGGATCGAGCCGATCACGAGGTCAAAGGGTACCTCAGCCACGAAAGCCCTGCTGCGCGCCAACGTGCCCTGCTCGAGCCCGATTTCAACGCCGAGGCGCAGCTGATCCCCGCGCAGCGGCAGGTACTCCTGCCAATACTTTTGCGGCGAAAATTCAAAGACGTCCTCGCCGGGAAAATCCAGGTCGAGGTGCTCCGTGAAGACGAGGCCGACACCGGCACGTGCCGCCGCCTGCAGCGCATCTTTAGCCTGCATCTCAGAGTCGGCAGAGAATTTCGTATGACTGTGGCTGTCAAAGAGCATGGCAATCCCTCCTATTATCTCTCATCATAGCGTATTCGCCTATCTCCCGCAAGAAAAAAACGGATATTCATGTGTATTTAAGAGAAAAAATCATAGCAATATAGTCCTATTTCGTTTATAATGGAAATGGTAAATTTTCTTAAGAAATCAAATTCCCAGCCTTCCCTAAAAGGTTGCTGGAGAAGGGACACACGGTTATGGTTGAAGTGCAAAGCCAGATTCCTCAGGCTTTCGATGAGGAAATATTTGAGGCACTGGGAGAACTCGACCGGCTGCTTTACTTCCACTGGGATCTGGTCCATGACGTACTGACGCTGCGCAATCCCAAGGCAGGTCAGCTGTACGACCTGCCCGCAGCGCGCATCGAGCACGCTTCTTCGCATCTCTGGCTGGATGAGATCCTGCATCCGGACGACATCCGCATGCTGCATCGCTTCATCCGCATGCTCTACAAGCCGCTGCGGGCGAAGACCGCCATCCATCAGCGCAGCCTGCCAGCCAAGCTGCGAATCCGTCGGCGCGACCACGCGGGCTATCTCTGGGTGCATATCCACACGGTAATCTACTTCGACCATGGCCGTCCCAGCTCCATCTTCGGCAGCATCCGCAATATCCAGGCACAGAAGGCCTGGCAGCTGCGCATGGCCCAGGAGGCCGAGCACGACAAGCTCACGGGCCTGCTGAACAAAGACGGCGCGTCGCGCAGCATCGCGGACGAATTGCGCGAGGCATCGCCGAACGACGACCACTGCGCACTGCTGCTCATCGATGCTGACAGCTTCAAGGAGATCAACGATACCTTCGGCCACCTCTTCGGCGACGCCGTGCTCACAGACATGGGGCAGGCCATTGAGCACAACTTCCGCGGTACGGATATCATCGGCCGCATCGGCGGTGACGAGTTCATCGTGCTGTTCCGCAACTCCACGAATATGGATGTACTGCGCAACCGCTGTTCCTCCCTCATCAGCAAGCTGAGCCGCACCTACGCCGACGGCAATAACCAGCTGGCTTTTTCCATCAGTATTGGCATTGCGCTCTATCCGGAGCACGGCACCGATTACGAGGAGCTCTTCAAGCACGCCGACCGCGCGCTCTACGAGGCCAAGGGCAACGGCAAGAATCAGGCCGTGCTCTACAAGCCCAGCCTGATCAGCAGCATGCCAATCATCACCAATGAGCGCGACGAAAAAAGCTTCGAGGACTTCCAGCAGAAAGCCTTCAAGGACAACATGCTGGAATACATCTTCCGCCTGCTCTACGAAACGAACAATCCGCGCGCGACCATCGAAATGACACTGAGCATGTTCGGCAAGCAGTTCCAGTTCGACCGCGTGGCCGTCGATAGCTATGACCAGCAGGATAACCAGTACACGAATATCTGCGAGTGGCTGGGGCCGCGCGGCATCACGATGCAGCCGGATCACTACCATCAGCAGGAAAATATCGGCGAGCTCATGAATTCCCGCAACCAGATGATTATCTCGAACTATCATCCCATGGCATACGGCGTACTCTCCGTATGTCATGATACCGGCAAACTGCCGGAAGAGTACCGGGAAGCGCGGGATTTCTTCCATATCGGCGCCTTCGCCTACTGCCTGATCACGCGTGGCTTCGATACCATCGGCTGCTTCGGCTTCGAATGCGCCGAGCCGCACGAATTCACACAGGAAGAGCTCTCGGACCTGCACACCTTCTCCGTACTGCTCGGCAACATCCTGCTGCCGCAGGAGAGCGATGACCGCACGCGGCAGGAGAACGAGCATCTGCGCGACGTCCTCGACCACCTGCAGGAAATGGTCTACATCGTGGACAAGGAAACCATGGTACCCGTCTATATCAACCAGACGATACGCCAGACGCTCTCGGATACCTTCTCCGGTGAGCCCTGCTACAAGCGCTTCCACCGCCGCGATACCCTCTGCGAAAACTGCCCCATCCATCAGCTCACGGGCAGCGGCTACGAGTATCACGAACTGACCATGTATAACTGGGGCGGCGTCGCCGCCTACACGCGCGCCTGCAATCTGACCTGGAAAGTCAACAACCACGCCCTCATGCTGATGATCCAGAAGCTGACCTGAACCAGATATCATGCATCACATATTACGTACACGAAAAGGCACCAGCCCGGCTCACGCCCTTGCTGGTGCCTTTATTTATATCTATTTTTTATTCCGGCTTCCTGATGACCTCAACGCCACCCATGTACGGCACGAGTGCCTTCGGGATGACGACGGAGCCATCGGCCTGCTGATAGTTCTCGAGGATGGCAGCGACCGTGCGGCCCACGGCGAGCCCCGACCCATTCAGCGTATGCACGTACTCCGGCTTGCTGCCCGGCTCACGGCGGAACTTGATGTTGGCGCGGCGCGCCTGATAGTCCGTGCAGTTCGAGCAGGAAGAAATCTCGCGGTACTTGTTCTGCGCCGGGAACCAGACCTCAAGGTCGTAGGTCGTCGCAGAGGTGAAGCTCATATCGCCCGTGCAGAGCTTCACGATATGATACGGAAGCTCGAGGAGCTTCAGCACATCCTCAGCGGCCTCCACCATCGTATCGAGCTCATGCCAGCTCGTCTCCGGCTTCACGAACTTGATCATCTCGACCTTGTTGAACTGATGCTGACGGATGAGACCGCGCGTATCGCGGCCCGCACTGCCCGCCTCGGCACGGAAGCAGGCCGTGTAGCAGCTGTAGTACTCCGGCAGCTTGCGGCCATCGAGAATCTCGTCGCGATGATAGTTCGTCATCGGCACCTCCGCCGTCGGCACGAGGTAGTAGTCCATGCCCTCGAGCTTGAACATATCCTCGGCGAACTTCGGCAACTGGCCCGTGCCGATCATGCTGTCCTTGTTCGCGATGTACGGCGCGAGCATCTCCGTGTAGCCATGCTTATTCGCATGCAGGTCCATCATGAAGGCGATGCAGGCGCGCTCGAGGCGGGCGCCGAGGCCTTTATAGAATGTGAAGCGGGCGCCCGTCACCTTCGCGGCGCGGTCGGCGTCGAGGATATCGAGGTCCGTGCCGATATCCCAATGTGCCTTCGGCTCGAAGTCGAATTTGCGCGGCTCACCCCATTTGCGCACCTCAGGGTTCTCCGTATCGTCCTTGCCGATGGGCACGTCCTCACGCGGCATATTCGGGATATGCAGCATGATGTCGCGCAGCTTCGCCTCGACGTCCTTGAGCTCACCGTCGAGGGCCGAAATCTTGCTGCCGACTTCGCGCATCGCCGCGATCTTCGCAGAGGCATCCTCCTTGTTCTTCTTCATGGCGCTGATTTCCTTGGAGACGGCATTGCGCTGGCTCTTGAGGCCCTCGCTCTCCTGCAGCAGCTCGCGGCGCTTCTGGTCGAGTGCCGCAAAATCGTCAAGATTCAGCGGGTTGCAGCGGTTCTTCAGCATCTGGCGTACCTCATCCAGATGCTCGCGTACGAATTTAATGTCTAACAAGATTATCGCTCCTTCTATGCTCAGTGTCCCCGATACAGGCAAGGACAAAATTGCTCAAAATTTCCTTACGAATCATCTTTATATTATACGCGCAGGGCAAAAAACCTGTCAACGTTTTAACGTGGAATCTATAAAGATACAGCCAACTAGACGCGCACCTCGAAGTGACCGTCCTCGCGCTCGGGCAGCGGCCTTTTATCCACCACCGTCTTGTCCTGGGGCAGGTCGGGCTGCTCAGCGTAGGTATGCAGCTGCCTGGCCGGTACGGCTGGCCGCGCGGCCTTGGGGGCAGCTGGCTCAGGCACCGGTTTATTGGCCGCTGCCCGCAGCTTCGCACGTGCCAGCAGGGCCCTCGCGGCTTCCTCATCCGCCTCTTCCTGTGCCTGCTCATCGGAGAGCTGTGCCAGCACCTCATCGGGACGCATGCCGTCGTAATCCCTGAGTGTCTGCGGTTCGCTGTGCGTGAAATCCGCGAGGCTCAGGCCCTCACGGCCCTTCCGCCGATGCAGGAACTTCCGCAGCAGCACGAAGCCCAGCACGAACATCACGAGGATGCTCACGCCCCAATAGAGGCCGCTGTAACCGTGGCTATAATCGCCGGGGCGTGGCGCCTGCGTCTGGCTCTGCTGCTCCTTGCCCTGCTGATCCTGGCCATCCTGCAGCAGCGCCGCCGTCTGCGGGTCGAGCTCGCGCGAACCGCTCGTCTGCGCCGTCGTCTGCCCCTGCTTGCCGTTCTGTGGCTGCTGGTTCTGCTGTGCCTGCTGCTGTTTGGCCTGCGGCTTGCTCTGCGTCGTCTTCGAGAGCGGGCCGTCACCATTCGCCACAGCCTGACGCGCCAGGGCTTCATTGTGCTGTTCGTCCGTCTGCGAGGAATCCTGCGGCGTCGTGCTCTCCGTCACCGAGCCGCCCCCGCCCAGCGTGATTTTCGGTATCGTGGGCGGCGTCGGTGGCGTCGGCGGTTTTGGCAGTTCAACGGGCATCGCTCATCCCTCCCTCGCATCTGCCATACACAAAAAGCCCCTCCCCCAAAAAGGAAGGGCTCATTGACTCAATAGTGTGGATGCGCCTTCACGTAATCGACGGGACGCGACCAGTCCACCGTCACCTGCGTATTATTCCAAAGACGCGTCAGCGCGAGCTTGAAGCTCTCGACATCAGCCAGCGGATCCACGGTCTCCTCCGTGAAGTCCATGAGCGTCTCATGCGGCACGCTGATGGCGTGCTTGTGCTGCAGCCAGTCCTCGGTGAGCTTCTTGCCCTCGGCATTGGCCAGATGCACCTCCGCCGTCTTCTTGTCGCCGTCGTAATCAATCCAGCCCAGATCGCTATGGTAACTGATGGCGACGCTATATGTATTTGCCATTTGTCAAAGTCTCCTCCCGGAATATGAATGGAAGCTGCCGCTTCCCCGACGCAGGCATCGCAGTACCTGCATGGTGACAGGTACATTTCTGCCCCGTCCGTCCCTCTATTATAAACTGTTTCGCCCCCTCGTGGCAAGGTTTCACGCACTTTATCAGAATTTTTCGCAAATGCCTTGAAAGTGCATTTGTCAAGACTTGTACGCAGGATTTATTTATGCTAAGATAATAACCAAAGAAGGACAAGCCTCGGATGTGCGCTAGCTTTAACAGTGTCTAACCTACATTTTACCTAGGGAGCCCGATTTGATTCTGGCGGATGTGCGCCTCGGCGCAACATGAAACCAGACTTAAGGCACCCACCTGCGAGTCGCAGGTTTTAGGCATATAAAGCGACCGGCACCTTAGACCCCTGCTTTGAAGAGGGACTGCTGCTACGCGGCAGTTCCTCTTCGTCTTTTCTCATTTCTGCATACCAAAGTGCCCGCATGGCCATTTCTTCGCCGTGCGGGCACCTTTATTTTACATATACTCACTGGAACAGGCTGCGCAGTTCCTCCTCGGTCAGCTGGCTGATGCCGCCGCCTCCCGGCTGAATCATCTGATCGATGAGTGCCTTTTTCTTCGCCTGCAGCTGGTAGATTTTTTCCTCTACCGTATCCTTCGTGATGAGCTGCACGACCTGCACCTTGCGCTGCTGACCGAGGCGGTAGGCACGATCCGTCGCCTGATCCTCCACGGCCGGATTCCACCACGGGTCGACATGCACGACCATGTCCGCCCCCGTGAGATTCAGTCCCGTGCCGCCCGCCTTGAGCGAGATGAGGAAGACCTCGTGCTCACCTGCATTGAAGGCCTGCACGAGGGACAACCGCTCTTTCGCCGGCGTGCTGCCATCGAGATAGCTGCTGCTGACCCCGAGGTGCGTGAAACGCTCGCGAATACGCGCCAGAAGCTGCGTGAACTGCGAGAAGATGAGCAGGCGATGACCGCCCTCAATGGCATCCGTCACGAGCTCGTCGAGCTGGTCGAGCTTGCCCGAGCCGCCCTCCCAGCTTTCGAGGAAGAGCGCCGGATCGCAGGCGATCTGACGCAGGCGCGTGAGGATTGCGAGGATGCGCATGCGGCCGCCGTCCACGCCGTGTTCCTTGAGCGTCTGGGCAAACTCCTTCTGGCTCTGCAGGAAATAGGCCTTGTAAATCTTGGCCTGTTTCGTCGTCATCTCGTTCAGCAGCTTCGTCTCCACCTTATCGGGCAGTTCCGTGAGCACATCCTTTTTCAGACGACGCAGGATAAAGGGACGGATATGGCGCTGCAGGTCGATGAGCGCCCGCTGCGCCACGGCCGGATTCTCCGAGCCCGCCCCCTCTGTCTCACGCTCGCGCACGATGGGAATCTCGTAGTGCTGCTTGAAGTAGCGGTGCGTGCCGAGGTAGCCGGGCATGAGGAAATCGAAGAGCGACCAAAGCTCCGTCAGCGTGTTCTCGATCGGCGTGCCCGTAAGCGCGAACCAGCCCGCCGCATGCAGCTTCTTCACGGCCCGCGCATTCTGCGTCTCCGGATTCTTGATGTGCTGTGCCTCATCGAGAATCACGAAATGGAAGCTCTGCGCCTGATACGCTGCAATATCGCGCTTCAGCATATTGTATGTCGTGAGCAGCAGATCACATTGCTGCACCAGTCCCGCCTGCAGCAGTGCCAGCCGTTCTTTCTTGCTGCCCGCGATCACCAGGGCCTGCAGGCCGGGGGCAAAGCGGTGCACCTCCTCCAACCAGTTATAGACCAGCGAGGTCGGTGCCACGACCAGTGACGGCGGCAGCTCCCTGCCCTCCTGCTGCGCCTGTTCCCTCTGTGCCAGCAGCAGAGTGATGACCTGCAGCGTCTTGCCGAGACCCATATCATCGGCGAGAATGCCGCCAAGGTGCTGCGCCGCGAGCTGTGAAAGCCAATTGAACCCCGTCACCTGATAGCCGCGCAATGTGCCCGTGAGCCCCGCTGGCAGCGGCACGGGAGCCGTCTGTGGCTGGCGGATTTTCTGCACCAGCGCACGGAAGTTCTGGCTGCGCGCGATCTCGAGGCGCGCGTCCTCCTGCGCCAGCTCGTCGAGGTAGAGTGCCTGCGCCAGCGGCCGCACGGCTTTCCCCTCCTGCAAATCCGATTTTTGCAATCCCGTATGCTCCACGAGGTCCGAAAGTGCCGCGAGCTGCTGATCCTGCAGCGTAAGGAAAGTGCCATCCTTCAGGCGATGGTAGCGGCGCTTCTGCCTGTAGTCGTGCAGGATATCCATGAGCTCCGCCACGTCGAGGCCGCGCGTCTCGAAAGTGAACTCCAGCAGGTTTTCGTCGTTGATGCTGACGCCCGTACGCACTTTTGGCACGGGACGCACGGGCTTGCTGAGCACTGTGTCGGCATAAAAGACCGCCACGCGCTCCGGCAGGTCGGGCACGGCCTCGGTGAGAAAGTTGAAGCTCTTTTCCTCATCGGGCTGTACGTACTGATCCGCCCTGACCTCGAAATCGTAAGCGGCAAAGATGGCGCGTACACGTTGCTCCGCCTTGTCGTCCCGCACGAGCACACGGCCGGCCGGCTGGGCCGGCAGCTCACGCAGGGGATTGAACGCGATATCGTCGTAACGGAAGACCGGCTTCACCGCGATGCCATCTTTATAATATTCGATATAGAGCTCCACGGCCAGCGGCACGAGCAGGAACTCATCCTGAAACTCCTGCGCCACGTGCACCTCCGCCGTACCCTCCACGGCGGGCAATACCTGGCTGAACAGCCGCCCCAGCGATGTCTGGGGCAGGCGAATGCGCGTCGTGCGCGCAAAGGCCTGATAGACGGGCCGGGCGCGGCGCGCGAAGCGCTCGTCCGCCGCGTAGATGGTGCCGCCCTGATAGATAAAGCGGCAATCCGGGTCCAGCACGAGCCCCGGCTCCGACTGCAGCACGAGACGGCCGCCGTCTGCCGTATGCTCCACGGCAACCGCGAGCGGCGGGTTGCCCGTCCTGACCTGCACGTCGCCCACTTCCTCACCGTCGATGCGCAGCTCGAAGCTCGTCCCCCCCATGAGCTGCAGAAACTGACGCAGACTGGCTGGCGTAAGCTTGAACGCCTTGCCGCTGAAGATATAGCTCTTGTTCAAGGCATGAAAATACTGGAAAGCCGAGCTGTAGGAAAGCAGCGCCGCCTCACCCTCGTAGGCCTCTCGCAGAAGATGCCAGAGCTGGCGCGAAACCTCATCCGCCCAAACAAACTGCTCCGTCCGCACGCGCTGCGTGCGTCCGAAATCCCAGAAACCGCCCTGCAGCACGGTATGCACGAACTCCTGCAAATTCTGGATCACGTAGCTGCGCGTGCTGTGCAGGCGGAACTCCAGCCATGGCGTGACCTTGCCGTACTCCTGCCGCAGCTGCAGCCGCGGCAGCAGGTATACGGGCACCTTTTCGCCCACAAACGGCTTTTCTGCCGCTGCGAAATACTGGAAGAGCTGCTGCTCAGCGCGCTTGCCGCTGCCCTCCTGCCGTTCCTGCACGGCTTTCATCAGGGCCACGGCGTGGCGGCAGGCACCGATGTAGCTGCGCGCGGCCGGGCAGGTGCAGGTATAGCGCTCCACATTTTCCCCATCGCGCGTCAGGTTGATCTGCGTCTCTACGGGCTGCATCATCTGGCGATCCCGAACCTCAGCAGCATAGCAAGGCGGTTTCGCCCGCACTTCTGTCACCTTTTGCACCGCCTGCTGGCGGTACAGACGCAGGCCCTGTTCGTAGGCGGCATCGCTGGCCAGCGAACGAATGACGATATCCTTGAGCACGCAGCTCGCTCCTTTCCTGCGGCAGGTCTTGTCTCCCCGCCGTTTCCTATGCTAAACTGAACCTTGGTACTTTTCGCTAAGAATTTATTCCATCCTTTTATTCTATCATTGAAACCGCCGCGAAGAAAGGATAATTCCTATATGACCCGCATTCTCATCGTACGACTCTCCGCCATCGGCGACGTGCTGCACGCCACCACGGTCGTGCACAACCTGCGCCGCCTGCTGCCAGATGCTGAGCTCACCTGGCTCGTGAGCCCGCCCGCCGCCGGCCTGCTGCAGGACAACCCGGATATCGACCGCCTGCTCGTCTGGGATCGCCGCCCCATCGACAAGGCCGGTCTCGCCCACCCGCAACGGGCCTGGCGCGAGCTCAAAAAGGCCAAAGCCCTGCTCGCCCCCTATACTTTCGACATCGCGCTCGATATTCAGGGGCTCTTCCTCACGGGCATCCTCACGAAAATGAGCGGTGCACCGCGCCGCATCGGCATCCACGAGCGCCACGAGGGCAACCCGCTCTTCATGACGGAAATGGCGCCCGACATCAGGAGCCCACATAAAATCAAGCGCTATCTGACTGCCCTGCTGCCCCTCGGCTTCCGCTGGGAAGACTTCGAGCCGGGCATCATCCTGCCGCCCTCGCCGCAGCTGACAGGCTACGCAGAAAATTTCTGGCAAACCCACGACATCGATATGGCTAAGCCCATCCTGCTCGTGAATACGCGCACGACCTGGCCCGATAAGAACTGGCCGCCCGCCTGCTTTGGCCAGGCGCTGCAGGGAATCCCTGAAGACGTACAGATTGTCTTCACGGGCGCGCCCAGCGACGCCTCCTTCATCGACGAGGCACGGGAAGCACTCGGCGATGTGCCGAACAAGGTGCTGAGCATCGCAGGCGAAACGAGCCTGCAGCAGCTCGCCGCACTCATGCACACGGCCACACTGCTGCTCACGGGCGACACGGGTCCCCTCTACCTCGCCGAAGGCGCGGGCCTCAGGACCCTCTCTCTCTGGGGGCCGACCCATCCCGACATCTACGGCCCGCTCACCGAAGGCCATACCTTCATCCTCAGCCCCCATAGCTGCACCGCCTGCTGCAAAACCCACTGTCCGCACAAAACCAACGCCTGCATGAATGCCATCCCACCCGCTGTAGTCCATGCCAAACTCTGCGAACTGCTGGCCACAGACCAATGATGATAACAAAAAACGGTGTTTTGGGATCCAAATCCTAAAACACCGTTTTTTGCACAGGAAAAAGAAAAAAACTTCCTACAGACATATCCGGATTGACGTGCGCGTCTTATTTCTTCAGCCCCGCCGCGATGGTCATATCGTGGGCATTCTCCGCCGCCGTCTTCTGCGGGTCAAATGCCTTGCAGGCCGCGGCCTGCTGGTTCTTGTTCGCGCAGAGCACGAGCTCGACGCGGCTGCCCAGCAGGCGCTTGGCCTGGCGGAACACGAGCCAGAACTCCGGACTCCAGGCCACCATGACGTAGGACTCGGCGAGGTCGCTGTGCGCGGCGTTCACGAGCTCCGCCACCGAGGGGCCGGCCTGCTCGCTGCCCGGCACGATGATGTTGATGCCATCGTCTTCCATTTCCTTGGCCTGCACCTTGTTCTCGGCCACGGCCAGCAGGCCTACGGGCATGAGCGCGTCGTGCACGCCCAGCGCATGGCTCTCGCTCATATTCGTGATGTGGACGTCGCGCAACGGGCCCCATCCCACGGCGAGCTCCATAAGCTGGCCCACATGATCCGTATGGATATGGACACTGATGTAGCGCTCCTCACGCTCCACGAGCGCAAAGGACGAGAACTGATGCAGCTGTTTCTCCAGCTTGGGCACGTTCAGCTTCGGATTGCGGATGAGCATGCGCACGCAATAGGCGCGCACGCGATCCTTCGCCGGATTCGGCATGCCCGGCTGCTGCGCGTTGAGCCCCAGTGAAAGGCTGACCGCCGGCGAGACAAAGTTGCCGTCGAGTCCCTTGAGGCAGCCCTCGAGAAAGGCCGACATGATGCGCGGCCCCGCTTCCTTTTCGTCGATGCCCGCCATGGCCTCCTTGCCCGAGGCCAGCGCCGCCTGCAGGATCTCCGTGATGGGCTCATTGTCGCGCACGGCATGATAGGCCCCCTTGGCCACGGCCCGCGCATTCATGATAAAGGGATTCTGCGGCTGGTCCGGAATCACGCGCTGCGCATAGAGAATGCCGTACTGAAAAGCCTTGCCAAACTCTGAGGATGTGGCATCCTGCTTGCCGATCAGGCCCTTGCCCAGCCCGCGGAACATCTGTGCCAGCACGACGCCAGCACTGCCGCGCGCGCCGAAGACCGCACCCGTCGCCGCACGCCGCGCAAGGCCGCCGATGCTGTCATCCTTCACCTCATAGAGCGACATGATTGCAGCGCCAATCGTATGCAGGATATGTGTTCCCGGCAGCTGCCCCATGCCCCGCAGCCCGTTGAGATCCTCATAGTCCAGCAGGAACTCGCTATAAGCCCCGGAGAGCATGCGCTTGAAGTCGCTGCCCGTAATTACTTCCCGATTTTGTCCTGTCACGTCAACCACCCGTTTCTTTTTGAAATTTTTTTGTTTATCTGTTGCCAAAAACAGGATTCTATTATATACTTCGCGAAATGTTACCAATAACCTCTAAAAATATCGTCAATAAGGAGATTTTTTCATGCCTGAAGCAATCGCAGCCAAAATAAAAGATGCCGCACCGGCAAAACGCGGCCCCGGCCGCCCACGCAAGACGGCGGGCACGGCCACGAAAAAACGCGCGACGCGCCGCAAGACCACGAAGACGGCACGTACGCCCCGCGTCCATCACGACTATATTTTCGCGCTGGATATCGGCACGCGCAGCGTCATCGGCATCGTCGCCGAGAAAGGCAAGGATGACCGACTGCACATCGTAGCCACGGAGCGGCAGGAACACAAGACCCGCGCTATGCTCGACGGTCAGATCCACGACGTGCCGCAGGTCGCCGCCGTCATCGAGAACGTCAAGGAAGCCCTCGTCAAGGATACCGGCGCCCTGCACTCCGCGGCCGTCGCCGCCGCCGGCCGTGCGCTCTACACGATGACCGCCGAGGCCGAAATGGACGTCAACGGCGTCGTCATCACGGCCGAACAGCAGCGCGACCTCGACTTCGCCGGCGTACAGGCTGCCCAGGCGAAGCTCACGACCTCCCACGCCGTCGACGACCCCACGCGCTACTACTGCGTGGGCTATAGCACGATCCGCTACCTGCTCGACGACGTGCAGCTCAAGACACTCGTGGGCCAGCGCGGCCGCAAGGCCAAGGCCGTCGTCATCACGACCTTCCTGCCACGGCAGGTCATCGACTCCATGCAGTCCGCCCTGCATTACACGGGACTCGAGATGCGCGCACTCACGCTGGAGCCGATCGCGGCCATCAACGTACTCATCCCGCCCACAATGCGCCATCTGAACCTCGTACTCGTCGATATCGGCGCTGGTACCTCCGATGTGGCCATTACGAAGAACGGCTCCGTCATCGCCTACGGCATGGTGCCGCTGGCCGGCGACGAAATCACCGAGGCCATCTCACAGAAATTCCTGCTGGACTTCAACGTAGCCGAACAGATCAAGCGTCAGGCCAGCAACGGCGAGGACGTGAGCTTCGCCGACATCCTCGGGCAGGA
>Ga0256406_1002442_pt1 | contig 26241 bp, 17 predicted proteins | sample RumenRJG_03DNA_FD_185986 | JGI IMG/M metagenome (GOLD analysis project Ga0256406, IMG submission 185986) | Bovine rumen microbial communities from Lethbridge, Alberta, Canada - RJG_03 | ecosystem: Host-associated > Mammals > Digestive system > Stomach > Rumen | place: Canada: Alberta | collected...
TTTGCCATAGCAAGACTGAAGTGCAGTACGGGGTACACAGTCCACTCCTTCTCCAGTTTCTCGATGGCCAGACCCATAAAAAGCTCTTTACGACCAGAGAAATAGGCGTCGAAGGTACTCGTGAGCAGAGATTTTCCGAAGCGTCGCGGACGGGACAGAAAGACATAATTCATGCTGCTATTAGCAATAGCATGAATGTATTGCGTTTTATCTATATAAAGACATCCTTGACTGCGTATTTTCTCGAATGTCTGAATTCCTATCGGATAGCGTACCATAGCGACTAAATTTATGTTCTGACGCAAAGTTAGGAAAAATATTGGAAAAGGGAAATGATTAGCTGGGAATTTGTGAGTCAGCACCAGCTATGTGTGAAGCTCTCCTTCTTTTCTACTCATAAAAAATAGAGACATGGAATATTTTCTTTGATGAAGATACTCAATATAGTTCGTCAAAAACAAATAGGAAAGAATGACGGCTGCCGTAAGATTGAGATTAGCCATTCGTCACACCTTGCTTATCTTCTTCTACGTCGGGGTACAAAAGGTTTTATTGCAGGTTCATAGGACTTAAGTCCTTGGTCACCTGTAAAAATCTCTACCTCAAAGCCTGTCTCTGCAAAATATTCAGCTACATCCACGATAGACGCATCACCTAAAGACTGACCTTGGGCTACAGTCGTTTGCCATTTATCTGAAAGACGCTTCAAGTTCTCAGGCTTCCATAACTCACTTTGCTCAGTAAATGCTGCCCAAGGAGATTTTTCCTCAACGACTTTGTCTATAATTGTCCCCAGCGCTTTACCTAATGCAAAACGATCACCATGTGCATGAGCTATATGATTGCCTGTCTCTATAATCGTTGCAATGGGAAGGACAAAGGTTGTTCCAGCGCTTTGCTCTTTCCTGATTTTAGAGTCAACTCGCAAGAAATCCCATTTGTCATCGTCTGGTCCACAAACCTCCATATTCGTAACCTTTAGCCAGACGCATAAGATACTGGTATCGATAATCAATATCTTTCTCATAGCTTATCCTCTGTCATTAAATCACCAGGACGTCCAGCTGATAAGAGCTTTATAAGATTGGGGTTATTCTCAAGAAGATATATCCTGCTGTCGCCCTTCTCATCACGTTTGATATAGCTGATAAAAGGTATCATCTCGTTGCCAAGATCATTCATGAACACGGGATTGTGTGTTGTACAAAGCACGTCGATGTTTCTCTTTGCAGAGATGCCTTTCAGCATATTTATCAGTTCTTTGACACGTGATGGGTGCAAGCCATTGTCTATTTCTTCAATCACGACAAGACTTCCATCCTTTACTGTCAATAGAGCTGTGACAATAGCTATGAAACGCAACGTGCCATCGCTCATGCCACGAGCATCAACAGGCTGTGTCGGGTTCCAGTCTTCATAGCAATATAGCATGGCATCGCTATTCGTCAAGCCCACCGTTACTGTTTCTATTCTATTAATATCTCTTTCAGGCAAAGGCTTCACATATTGAGTGATAATTTTCTCTGTCTCATCTTTCCTGGAAGACGGTAAGGCTGCGAGCACGCCTGCGACGTTACTCCCGTCAGAAGCCATCTCTGTAGACAATTTGGAATAGCCACGCATATTCTCGGGATTTGGATTCAAAATAAAAATATTAGCCAAATCCGATTTTATCTTTTCTGAAAAGAACTTCTTTTCCGTCTCCGAGCATTCACCCTCGGGAAATATAATCTTTTTATTTGTGAATTCAAAATTTACTCCTCGTTTAACGACAGCCAACTGGTAGGCGCATTCCCTACCATCAAAGTCAAAGAAGAATTCAAGACTGAAATGATTTTGCCCCCGAAGAATAATCCAGTCGGCCCCACCTCGAATCTGTCTTATGGCATCGTTCAAACTGACTCCAACTGATAGCAGATGAGCAAAATGAAAAGCATCCAAAACATTCGATTTTCCACTGGCGTTTATGCCAATAAGAAACGTGAGTTGGTCTATATACAACATAGCATCGCCAAAACTCTTCCAGTTATGTAATTTTAGTTTGGTAATCATTGCTAATGTGCTATTATAATATATTTATTTATGCAAAAATACTATTTTCTGTCCACTTAGCCTAAGAAATAAGCATTTTTTTCAAACAGAAAATGATTAAGTACCAACAGCATGTCCTCATCTGCTATGCAGAGGGAGGGCAATCACTCTGCCTACAGGTTGCTATTCTAAGGAAATCGCGATCTTATTCCGACATACTTAGTAACTTTTGGAAACTTTTGATTATCTTTGCGGAAAATTCTAGACTATGGTAAAGAAGACGAAAGAGATAAATCCGGCTTACATGGCCTGTCCCATCCGGCAGGTGGTGAGCAAGTTCGGCGACAAATGGTCGTTGCTGGTGCTGTATACACTCAATGAGAGCAAGACTGGCGTGATGCGCTTCAATGAACTGCGACACGAGATGACCGACTGCTCACAGAAGATGCTGTCGGCCACGCTGAAGAATCTGGAGACGATGAAACTCATTTCACGAAAAGTTTATCCCGAGGTCCCGCCACGGGTGGAATACCAACTCACGGACACGGGGAAATCACTTATGCCTTTTCTTACTCAACTCATTGGCTGGGCCAAGGACCACTTCGACGATGTAGTGACAGACGTCGTCACGGATTAATGCAACAGCCAGTCCTGCACACTGGAAATTTTCTGTAGCTCAAAGAATTAAGTTTCCACTGCAGGCAGGGAACCAACCTGTTCAAGTAGAAGTTTTGCAGAGATAACTCGTAGTGGCAGCAAGTGAAGCCTCAACTCTCTCAAACCGCAAGATTTAGGTTGCTGACAGCTGTCAGCAGTTCTGCCGACAGCTGTCAGCAACCATCAATTCCCAGATGGAATATCCACATTTACCCGCCAGAAGACGTAAACTCAACGGATGTTTTCCCATACACGGAGAATATCCGGTAGACTAAAAGTGGTGCAGACTTTTTGAAGTTGACTCAATTTATTGATTTCAACAAGACGCTACTTCCTAATGTCATATAATAAATCTGAGAGAAAAACGTTCTTAAACAAGTATAATCCGTTTTAACAAAGCATGATCGAATATATTAAGGGAGAATTGGCCGAACTCACTCCGGCCCTGGCTGTTGTAGAAGCCGCAGGAGTGGGCTATGCCATCAATATTTCTCTCAACACATACAGCGCCATTCAAGGCAAGAAAGAAGTCAAACTCTTTATTCACGAGGCCCTCTCGACCGGTGGCCGCGACGACAGCTACACGCTCTATGGCTTTGCCACGAAGAAAGAGCGCGAACTCTACCGGCTGCTCATCACCGTCTCGGGCGTGGGCGCCAATACGGCCCGCATGATTCTCTCATCGCTCTCGGCCTCCGAACTCGGCAACGCCATTGCCTCGGGCAATGACAAGCTGCTCAAGTCGGTGAAGGGTATTGGCCTCAAGACTGCCCAACGCATCATCGTCGACCTCAAGGACAAAGTGCTCTCGCTCGGCATCACTCAGGAGATGAGTGCCACTGGCGTTGGCCAGCCCATCGTAGAGTCGCCCGTGAAGGAAGAGGCCGTGAGCGCCCTCGTGATGCTCGGTTTCTCTCCGGCCCCAAGCGCCAAGGTTGTCGACCAGGTGATGAAAGACAATCCCGGCATCGAGGTGCAGCAAGTGGTGAAATTGGCTCTGAAATTAATTAAGTAGTACGGTTTGAGAGAGAAATTTGTCTTCATGCGGCACTTGTTCAGGAATAGCCGCACCGTTATTGTCGTTGGATTTCTGCACGAAAAATCATGAAGCATTGGTCAGCATTTCATAGAAAGATAATGGTTGCGCTGTCGGCTCTGGCTGCCAGTTGTGCCCTTGCCATGCCTTTTATGCAGGACGATCTGACGCGTCGCCAACAGCAGCAACAACGCCAGCAGCAGCAACGTGAACAGCAGAACCAGCGCCAGCCACAAGGTCTCAAGCCCGAAAGTAACGTAAAGCCGCAGGACGACAAGACCAACAACAAGCCGAAAATCGAGGTGAAGAGCCAGGCCGTGAGTGCCGACGATGAGGAGATTCCCGACTCCCTGCTCCATCCCCGCTGGCAGATCCAGCGCACCACTCCCATCACCTACGACGACCTCGACCAGAACCCTGCCGACCTCAAGCGTCCCGACAACCTCAAGCAGGACGTCGTCTACAACGACACCATCGACCGCTATATCATCGGTTCGAAAATCAGCGACACCTATCTCAACGCGCCCATCATGATGACGCCCGAGGAATACCGGAAATGGGTGGAGCGCAGATCGCTGCAGCAGTATTTCAAGGATAAGAACTCTGAAATCTATCAGGCCAAGGGCAAGGAGAAGTTCGACTTCACCGACATGCACTTCGACCTCGGTCCGGCCGAGAAGATCTTCGGTCCCGGCGGCATTCGCATCAAGACTCAGGGAACGGCCGAACTGAAGTTTGGCGCCACGCTGAAAAACATCGACAACCCGTCGCTGCCCATCCGCAACCGAAAGACGACGACGATGGACTTCGACGAGAAAATCAACCTCAACATGAACGGCAAGGTGGGCGATAAGGTGAACATGAACCTCAACTACAACACCGACCCCACCTTCGACTACGACGCCCAGAACCTGAAATTGAAATACGATGGCAAGGAAGATGAGATCATCAAACTTGTCGAAGCCGGAAATATCTCCTTCCCCAGCAACTCCTCGCTGGTCAAGGGAGCCAGCTCACTCTTCGGCTTGCGCACCGATATGCAGTTTGGCAAGCTGAAGCTGCAAACCGTTTTCTCGCAGAAGAAGTCATCAACCAAGACCGTGAGCAGCAAGGGCGGCGTACAGCTGACGCCCTTCGAGATCGACGTGGCCAACTATGAGGAAAACCGCCACTTCTTCCTCTCGCAGTATTTCCGCGACCACTACGCCCAGGGAATGAGCACGTTGCCCAACATGACAACGGGCATCAACATCAACCGTGTGGAAATCTGGGTAACTAACAAGACCGGAACGACATCCAACACCCGAAACATCGTCGCCCTCACCGACCTGGGCGAGAACACGAAGGTGAGCAACCCGATGTGGGCTGTCACAGGGCAGCCCGTCCCTTCCAACAATGCCAACAGCGAGTATAGCCAGATGGTGGGTGCCTACAGCGCAGCACGCGACATCGACCAGGTGTCCACCACGCTCGACGGAGCCGGACTTGTAGGCGGCACAGACTATGAGAAGATCGAGAAGGCGCGCTTGCTTTCCTCGTCGGAATACACCGTCAACACAGCCTTGGGCTACGTCTCGCTCAACACCACGCTCCAGACCGACCAAGTGCTGGCCATCGCCTACGAGTACACCTATGGCGGCACGACCTATCAGGTGGGTGAGTTCGCCTCCGACATCACCGACGCCAACCAAGCGCTCTTTGTGAAGTCGCTGAAAAACACCAGCAACAACCCGCAACAGGGCAACTGGGACCTGATGATGAAGAACGTCTACAACCTCGGTAGCTCGTCGATTGAGAAAGACAAGTTCCGCCTCGACGTGAAATACCAGAGCGATACGGCAGGAGTCTATATCTCCTATATTCCCGAACAGCAGGTGAAGTCACAGACCATCATCAAGCTGTTGGGCGCCGACCGACTCGACAACAACAACAAAGCCCACTCCAATGGCTACTTCGACTATGTGGAAGGCTACACGGTGAGCAAAGGTCGTGTGTTTTTCCCCGAGCCCGAACCCTTCGGTGAGTATATGTACAACTACCTGGTGCAGCACGGCGTGAGCGCGACTGATGCTGAGAAGTATGCTTTCACCGAGCTCTACGACTCCATCAAGACTGTGGCCAAGCAGATTGCCGAGAAAGACAAATACATGCTCGTGGGCCAGTACCGCGGCACTTCGGCCAATGTCATCTCTTTGGGCGCCTACAACGTTCCGCAAGGCTCGGTCGTCGTCACGGCTGGTGGCGTCACCCTCACCGAAGGCAGCGACTACAGCGTCGACTACAGCGGTGGTACGGTGACCATCCTCAACCAGAGCATCATCGACGCAGGCACCAACGTGAGCGTGTCGCTCGAGAGCAACACCGACTACAGCCAGGAACGCAAGACGATGTTCGGCGTCAACTGGGAATATGATTTCAGCAAGAACTTCCAACTGAGCGGTACGCTGATGCACCTCTCCGAACAGGCATTGACCTCAAAGGTGAACATGGGCAGCGAACCACTGAACAATACCATCTGGGGCATCAACATGAACTGGAAGAAGGAGAGTCAGTGGCTCACCAACATTCTCGACAAGCTGCCCTTCCTCCACCTCACTCAGCCCTCGCAGATCTCCTTCACGGGAGAGTTTGCCCAGCTCATTGCCGGACAGAGCAGCGGCACCCAGGACAAGGCCTCGTATATCGACGACTTCGAGAATTCCACCAACAAGATCAGCATCCTCACGCCTACGTCGTGGATGCTGTCGAGCGTGCCTTCGATGTTCCCCGAATCAAGCGACAAGACCACGCTCCGTTCGGGCTACAACCGCTCTTTGCTCTCCTGGTACACCATCGACCCGCTGTTCACCCGCCGTTCCTCGTCGCTCACTCCCGGACATATCCGCAGCGACCTGGCACAGCTGTCCAACTACTACGTGCGTGAGGTCTACGTCAACGAACTCTATCCCAACCGCAACCAGAGCAGCTACAACGGTGCTACGGCTACGATCTCAACGCTCAACCTGACGTATTACCCCAACGAGCGTGGTCCGTACAACTTCAATCCCGACGTCAACAGCGACGGAACGCTCAACAATCCCACGCAGCATTGGGGCGGTATGATGCGCAAGATCGACAACAGCGACTTTGAGGAGAACAACATCGAGTACATCGAGTTCTGGATGCTCGACCCCTTCATCTACAGTCGCGAGGAGGGCAAGGCTTCCGAATACGGTGGCGATCTCTACTTCAACCTCGGTGAGGTGTCGGAGGACGTGCTGCGCGATGGCAAGAAGTTCTATGAGAGCGGAATGCCCGTCGACGGTTCCACCAACTGGACCGAGACGCAGTGGGGCCGCATCCCCAACCAGGCCACGGTGACCTACGCCTTCGCCACGACCAATGGCAGCCGTGCCTTGCAGGATGTCGGTCTCAATGGTCTCAACGACGAGCAGGAGCTGGCTTTTGCTCCTTATAAGTCCTATCTCGACGAGGTGCAGTCGAAGGTTTCCACTCAGGTGTGGGACAGCATTCAGGCCGACCCCGCCGGCGACGACTATCATTACTTCCGCGGCACAGACTACGACCAGATGCAGGCCTCCATCATCCGCCGCTATAAGTACATCAACAACCCGCAGGGCAACTCTCCCGACAACGAGAGCCGCACCGAGACCTACGACACGTCGTACAAGACCACGCCCGATGTGGAGGATATCAACCAGGACTACACGCTCAACGAATACGAGAAGTACTATCAGTATCACGTTTCCATTCGTCCCGAGGACCTCGTCGTGGGTCAGAACTTCATCGTCGACAAGCGCGAGACCACGCCCGGTCTGCGTCAAGGCGGGCGAGGCAAGGCCGACTGGTATCTCTTCCGCATTCCGCTCGACGAGTTCCAGCAGAAGGTGGGCAGCATCAGCGACTTCTCCAGCATCCGCTTCATCCGCATGTTTGTCACGGGCTTCGCTCATCCCATCACGCTCCGCTTCGGTTCGCTCGACCTTGTGCGTGGCGAGTGGCGCACCTACGACCAGACGCTCACGTCGAGTGCAGAGACGGGTTCGATGACCACGGCATCGGTCAACATCGAGGAGAACAACGACAAGACGCCTGTCAACTATGTCGTGCCGCCCGGCATCTCACGTGTACAGGACCCCACGCAGCCTCAGCTTGTGGAGAACAACGAGCAGGCTCTCTCGATGAACATCACCAACCTGAGCACCAACGAGTCGAAGTGCGTCTACAAGAACACCACACTCGACCTGCGCCAGTACAAGCAGTTGCAGATGTTCATCCATGCCAACGCCCTCGAGCAGAACACCACCAACCTGCAGGACAACCAGCTGGCTGCCTTCGTGCGCTTGGGTTCCGACTACAAGAACAACTACTACGAGTATGAGATTCCCCTGAAGCTCACGGCACCCGGCAACTACAACAAGTACAGCACCACCGACCGCGAGGCTGTATGGCCCGAGGACAACATGCTCAATATTCCGCTCGAGGCCCTCACCACGCTGAAACGCGAGCGCAACAAGGCCCGTGCCAACGGCCAGGCTTCCTACACGCAGCCCTACTCCGCCTACGACAACGACAAGCCCAACAACAAGATGACCGTGATGGGCAATCCGTCGCTGGGTGAGGTGAAGACCATCATCATCGGTGTGCGCAACCTCTCGGCTGACCACAAGAGCGGTGAAGTGTGGTTCAATGAGCTCCGTCTGCGCGAATACACCAACGACGGCGGCTGGGCAGCACAGGGCAACCTCAACATCCAGCTTTCCGACTTCGGAACGCTCAACCTTCAGGGCAAATACACCTCTGCCGGCTTCGGCGGACTTGAGGAGGGCGTGCAGGAGCGGTCTACCGACGACGATGGCTCCTACACCTTCACCACCAACCTCGAGCTGGGAAAGTTCTTCCCCGACAAGGCCAAGGTGACCATACCTCTTTATTATAGCGTCAGCAAGGAGCGCGTGAAGCCCAAGTACAATCCGCTCGACACGGACATGAAGCTCGACGAGTCGCTCAGCGCTGCCGATCCCACGGAGCGTGACTCCATCGAGAGCATCGCCATCACGAAGACTGTCAACACCAACTTCTCCATCTCGAATGCCAAGATTGGTATTGCCACCAAGCGCCATCCGATGCCCTACGACCCGGCCAACTTCAGCTTCTCCTACAGCCACTCCCACCGCCACACGCAGGGCGAGACCACGGTCTACGAGAACGAGGACGCCTGGCGCGGAGCGATGGACTACAACTGGACGCCCAACTACAAGGCCTTCGAGCCTTTCAAGAAGATCAAGTCGAAATCCAAATACTGGGATATTCTGAAGCGCTTCGGCCTCAACTGGCTGCCGCAGAGCGTGGGCTTCAACACCGAGATTACGCGCAACTACTACGAGCTGCAGGAGCGCGACATGGAGTCGACCGAGAACAACCAGCTGCCGCTCACCTTCAGCGAGCAGTTCCTCTGGAACAGAGAGTTCCAGATTCGCTGGGACCTGACCAAGAATCTGCACATGAACTTCCAGAGTGCCACCAACGCCGAGATCGAGGAGCCCTACACCCCCATCAATAAGGACCTCTATCCCGACCACTACGAGGCATGGAAGGACTCGGTGAAGCAGAGTCTGCGCCACTTCGGAACGCCCCTGAGCTACAACCAGAGCTTCCAGGCCAGCTATCAGCTGCCGCTCAACCTCATCCCCATCTTCGACTGGATCAACAGCAACGCCTCCTACAATGCCACCTACAGCTGGCAGCGCGGAACGCAGCTTGAAGACAGCACCGACCTGGGCAACACCATCGTCAACAACCGCACGCTCACCATCGACGGAACGCTCAACCTCGTGAAGCTCTACAACCACATTCCCTTCCTCAAGAAGGCCAACGAGCGCTTCGACAAGGACAACCGCGCTGCCCGTCGCAACACCAACGGAGTGAGGGCGCAGCTGAACAAGAAGCCGCAGAACACAGGCAAGGGCCAGGACAAGTCGAAAGACGACCAAAAGGCAGAAGAGCAGAAGGCCAACCTGCCCAAGAACAAGAACACCTTTGAGAAGGAGATCACGCTGCGGCCTGACACCACGATCCAGGTGAAGCACAACAAGAAGACGCGCCGTCTCATCGTCATGGCCAAGACCGCCGACGGCAAGCCCTTCAAGCTCCGCTACCGCCGCAAGGACGACAACACCATCGTCATCACCAACAAGGTGGACTCGATCATGAAACTGAAGGTCAGCGTCACTGCCAAGCAGCCGCTTGACGAGCAGAAGTGGTACCGCACGGCCCAGTCGGCAGCCCGCTTCCTGATGATGATACGCAATGCAAGCATCAGCTACACCAACCGCTACTCGATGTCGCTGCCCGGCTTCATGCCCAAAGTGGGCGACGCCTTCGGTCAAAGCCGCAACACGGGAGTGATGTCGCCCGGAGTCGACTTCGCCTTCGGTCTCATCGGCGACGACTATATCGAGAAGGCTCGTCGCAACGGATGGCTGCTCAGCAACGACTCCGTGGCCACGCCGGCAACGACCAACAAGAGCGAGGACCTGCAGCTGCGCATGACCCTCGAGCCTTTGCGCAACTTCAAGATCGACCTCACCGCCAGCCGCTCGACCACCCGCGGCAGGAGCATACAATATATGTACGCGGGCAACCCGATGACCGAAAGTGGTACATTCAACATGACCACCATCTCGCTCAAGAGTGCCTTCGAGGGCATTGGTGACGCCACCAATGGCTACCACAGCAAGAGCTTCACGACGTTCTGCAACTCGCTCGAAGCCTACCGACAGCGCGTCGAGGCCCAGTATGCCGGTGCCGTCTATCCCGCCGGATCCACATTGGCCGGACAGACCTTCGACCCTGCCAACGGTAGTGTTGACAAGTACAGCGCCGACGTGATGGTGCCCGCCTTCCTCTCGGCCTACACCTCTTCGGGCGGCGGCAAGCTCGACATTTTCCCCTCGCTGGCACGCATGCTGCCCAACTGGACCATCCGCTACAGCGGACTGGGCAAGTTGCCCTTCCTGCGCGACATCTTCAAGAGCGTCAACATCAACCACGCCTATCGCAGTATCTTCGCCATTGGATCCTACAGCTCCTACAGCACCTACATGGAGTTTATGAACGGGCTGGGATTCATCGAGAATGCCACAACGGGCAACCCCACTCCGAGCAGCATGTACAACGTGTCGACGGTGAGCCTCAACGAGTCGTTCTCGCCCCTGCTCGGTGTCGACGTGACATTGAACAACAACCTCACGGCCAAACTGGAATACCGGTCAACGCGCGTCCTCTCGCTCTCCATGACCAGCGTCCAGCTCAACGAGGCCACCAGCCACGACTGGGTGCTGGGTGCGGGCTACAAGCTCAGCAACTTCAACCTCTTCGGCGGCGGCAACCACCGCAAGGTGAAGTCCAAAAAGAAGGGTGACGACGAGTCAAACAGCCAGAGCTCATCCAAGAGCGGCCGCAACAGCAACAACACCGGCCATGACCTCAACCTGCGTCTCGACGTCAGCTATCGCAAGCAGGCCAACATCTCGCGCGACATCGCCACGATGACCAGTTCGGCCAGCTCGGGCAACACGGCCTTCAAGCTCAGTTTCACTGCCGACTACACTCTCTCGCGCATGCTGACGATGAGCTTCTACTACGACATGCAGACCAATACGCCTCTGCTCTCGAGCAGCAGCTACCCCACCACGACTCACGACTTCGGCTTCAACATGAAATTCTCGCTGACCCACTGATAGTCCGCCCCGAAGCAGCCATCGCCGGTTTCCATTCTACAAAGTCCATCGCTTTTCACTTTCTCCTCAAATTTGGGGAGAAAGTGAAAAGTGGCTCTTTGACTTACAGATTATTTGTCCCTTTCACTATTATTTTGTAATTTTGCAAGCGTTTTATGAAACGTACATTTCAACGCAACTTTACCATTCAGGCCAAGTTGGGCTTAGTGGTGTTCCTCGTCATGGCCGGTTATTTCTTTTGGCAGAAACAAATATTGCTGGCTTTGCTCATGTCATTGATCGTCGTGGCCGTCACCGAGAAAGTATTGCACTCGGCCTACACCTTTGATGGCCCCGACCTCATCATCAACAAGGGACGCTTCGCCAAGCAGCGCCGCATTCGCGTGGACGAGATCACGCGCTGCCGCCGCATGCGCACCACCTTCGGCCTTGTCCACTACCTGCTGCTGGAATATGGTGCCGGCCATCTGGAGACCGTGGAGCCCGCGATGGAAGAGGAATTCATAAAAGAACTGAACAAACGACAGAACGCTGACCGCAATACGGCCGACCGTTAACGACGCGATTGTATATAGGATGAAGAATAGGAATTTTAGCATGAGGATGTTGCTCGTCTTGCTGCTGCCGCTCTGGCTCGTGCCGGGCGTGGCACAGACAGACATCGAAATAGAAACCGACAGCGTCGGCGACAGCATTGCCATCGACACACTGAAGGCCGACAGCGTGTCGCTGCCCTGGCCGCAATCCATTGCCTATCATATCGACCGGCTGCTGCAGGACGACATGTTCCAGACCTCGCAGGTGGGCATCATGGTCTACGACCTCACAGCCGACTCGGCCATCTACTGCCACAACGAGCGCCAGCTCATGCGCCCCGCCTCCACCCTCAAGACCATCACCGCCATCACAGCCCTCGACCGCCTGGGCGGCAGTTATCAGTTCAAGACCGACCTCTGCTACACAGGCGGCATTGTCGACGGCGTACTGAAGGGCGACATCTATGTCAACGGTGGTTTCGACCCTCGATTCAACGTCGACGACATGCGGGCCTTCGTTGAGAGCCTCCACAAGATGGGCGTCGACACCATCCGCGGCACGCTCTATGCCGACCGCTCGATGAAGGACGACAAGCTGCTCGGCGAAGGCTGGTGCTGGGACGACGACAATCCCGTGCTGTCGCCTTTGGTGTTCGCACGCAAGGACGAGTTCATGTCGCGCTTCCGCCGCGAGCTGCAGGAGGCCGGCATCTATGTCGACGCCTTCACCTCTACGGGCCGCAAGCCCGCCGAAGCCAAATGCATCATCACGCGTTTCCACACCATCGACCAGATTCTGATGAAGATGCTCAAGGAGAGCGACAACCTCTATGCCGAGTCTATGTTCTATCAGATAGCCGCCTCCACGGGCGAGCGACCTGCCTCAGCCTCCGACGCGCGCCGCGTCGTTAACCGGTTGATTGAGAAGGTGGGTCTCGACCCCAAACGCTACCAGATTGCCGACGGCTCGGGCCTCTCCCTCTATAATTATGTTAGTGCGCAACTCGAGGTGAGACTCTTGACCTACGCCTGGAAAAACCAGAACATCTACCTCCACCTCTACCCCTCGCTGCCCATTGCCGGCGTCGACGGCACGCTGCGCAACCGCATGCGGGGGTCGTTCACCAATGGCAACGTGCACGCCAAGACCGGCACCGTGACGGGCATCAGTTCACTGTGTGGCTATTGCCGCGCTGCCAACGGCCACGAGCTGTGCTTCAGCATCATCAATCAGGGCGTGATGAACGGTCGCAACGGCCGCCGCTTTCAAGACCGTGTGTGTACAATTCTCTGCCAACCCTAATCGTTATTCCGCATTTGGAGCAACAGCGTACACCGAATCTTACGTTTCACAGCTATTTTACGCAGATTGCAAATCACAATAGCCAGCCCAGAAGGAGCTGACGCTCAGTAGCCCCAGTCAAGCGACGATAGGAGCGCAGACTGGGGATAATACTGCGCCACCCTTACTGAACTCCGTGACCGGAATGGCCACACCAACACGTTGTGCGCAGGACATTTCCACTAAAATTAAAGACGCTGATTATTTACTTTTTCAAAAACTTATTTTTGCATAAGCTCTTGATTATAAGGAAAGTATAAAATAATACAGTTTACTGTTTAGATTTACTATATTATATAAGGTATAAAGATTTTATTTACCTTTGCAATACCGAAACTAAGTTGACGAAACTTTTATACCAAACAATTATTACTATATGAAAAGTCTAATAGCCACCTGTGCTCTACTTGCCTGTAGTGGAGTAGCTATGGCACAGGCTCCGAAGCTCAATGCCAACAACATCGACGAGATTGTTAAGGCAATGACCCTTCAAGAGAAAATTGAGTTGTGTGTTGGAACCCACCGCGCTTCCGACACGAGTCAGGGCGGTAAGTACGCCGATGTAGTCGCCGGTGTTGCCGGTGCCACAATCGGTATCCCCCGTCTGGGCATCCCCTTCACTCTTCTTGCCGACGGTCCTGCCGGATTGCGTATCCAGCCTATCCGTCCCTACGACAGCAATACTTATTATTGCACCCACTTCCCCATTGGCACATGCCTTTCAAGTTCTTGGAACACCGACCTCGTTACGAGCGTAGGTTCTGCTATCGGCGATGAGGTTCACCGCTACGGCGTCGACGTACTCCTCGCACCGGGCGTCTGCCTCCAACGCAACCCGCTCTGCGGCCGCAACTTCGAGTATTATTCTGAGGATCCTGTCCTCTCTGGTAATATCGCCGCTGCCTATATCAACGGTGTCCAGAGCCAGGGTGTAGGAACTTCCATCAAGCACTTCGCTTTCAACAACCAGGAGACCCAGCGTCTCGGCAACGATGCTGAGCTGAGCCAGCGTGCTGCTCGCGAGCTCTATCTGAAGAACTTCGAGATTGCCATCAAGAAGGCTCAGCCTTGGACCGTGATGTCGTCTTACAACCTTGTAGATGGCAAGATGACGAGTGAGCGCCGCGACCTGCTGACCACTATCCTGCGCGATGAGTGGGGCTACAAAGGTATTGTGATGACCGACTGGGGCGGTGGCCGCGATCCTATCCGTCGCCCGCATCCCGGAAATGTAGGACTCTCAGCCTTCAATGGCATCCCCGACCGTGCTGCCAACATGTATGCCGGCAACGACCTTATCGAGCCGGGTGGTGAGGATGATATCGCTGATATCGAGAACGCCGTGAAGAGCGGCAAGCTCGACGTGAAGTACATCGACGAGAACGTGAAGCGCATCCTGCAGTACATCGTGAAGACTCCTCACTTCAAAGGCTATCAGTATAAGAACGATCCCGACCTCAAGGCTCACGCTCTCGTAACGCGCAATGCTGCCGCCGAGGGTACCGTGCTGCTCGAGAACAAGGGTGTTCTGCCTCTTAACTCAAGCATCAAGACCGTGGCTCTCTATGGTGTTGCCGCTTATCGTCCTATCGCTGGTGGTACCGGTTCGGGTGATGTAAACCGCCGCTACACCGTCTCTCTCGTTGAGGGTATGCGCAACGCTGGATACACGGTCGACGAGTCCATGATTGGTGCCTATACCAAGCTGTTGAGCGATCACGACGAAGCCGTTAAGAAGATGAACATCGAATGGTGGATGCCGAAGCCTCTGGCCTCAGAGACTGTCCCCAGCGACGCAGATCTTCAGAAGCAGGCTCAGAACGATGACGTTGCCATCATCACCCTGCAGCGCCTCTCTGGTGAGGGTGCCGACCGTACAGCTACCGACTTCAACCTGAACAGCAAGGAACTTGAGCTTCTCAACAAGGTCACCGACGCCTTCCACGCACAGGGCAAGAAGGTTGTCGTAGTGCTGAACATCGGTGGCGTCATCGAGTCTAAGTCTTGGAAGAACATCCCCGACGCTATCCTTCTGCCTTGGCAGTGCGGTCAGGAGTTTGGTAACTCTGTTGCACAGTTGCTCTCCGGCAAGCTCACTCCTTCTGGCAAGCTGCCTATGACATGGCCCATTGCTTATCAGGACGCAGCCTCTTCAAAGAACTTCCCCTCTGACGGAACTGGCTCTGGCATCATGGGCGACATGTCGAAGTGGAAGAACACAAAGAACGTTGGCTACACGCTCTACGACGAGGACATCTACGTTGGCTATCGCTACTTCGATACCTTCAACAAGAATGTCTCTTATCCCTTCGGTTATGGTCTGAGCTACACCACCTTCAGCTACAACAATGTTAAGGCTACAGAAAACGGCAGCAAGGTCACTGTCAGCGTCGACATCACCAATACGGGCAGCCACGCTGGTAAGGAAGTCGCTGAGGTCTATGTCACCGCACCTAAGGGCGCCGTTGAGAAGCCCGCACAGGAGCTGAAGGCCTTCGCCAAGACCCGCACTCTGCAGCCCGGCGAGAGCCAGACCGTGACAATGGACATCGACAAGAGCGAACTCGCTTCCTTCAACACCAAGCAGAGCGCTTGGGTGGCAGACGCCGGTGTCTATACCTTCAAGGTGGGTGCTTCAAGCCGCGACATCAAGGGCACTGCAACCCTGAAGCTCAAGGGCAGCAAGCAGAAAGTACACAACGTGCTGAATCCTTCGATGAAGCTCAACTTGCTGACTCAGAAATAAACTGGCACAGACAATAACATAATACTCTTTATTTTGCGGGGTCATGGTTTCCATGGCTCCGCAAAATTGTTTATAGCCCCGAGCAACTTATGGCCAATGCCTGGAAGCGTATGTCTATCTAGATGAATTCAGCATACTCCTCCGGGCGTTGGCTATATTTTTCTTAGACATGATCTCTCGTGACGAACGTCACGTTACTACGTGACGACCATCACGTTCCTTCGGTGACGAACGTCACGCTCGTTCGTGACGGTCATCACGTTCATTCGTGTCGACCATCACGCGTGACAACTGTCACGTTTCATCGTGACAAATGTCACGCTCGTTCGTGACAAATGTCACGCTCGTTCGCGACAACTGTCACGTTCGTTCGCGACAACTGTCACGTTCGTTCGCGACAACTGTCACGTTCGTTCGCGACAGCTGTCACATTGATCAACCATAAACGCGTATCCATTCCAATCCCAGAAAATATCCGCAGCACAGAAATCTGCGCAGATGGCGCGTAAAAAATATCACCATTGTCTTCGCTACGATTCAAAATTGTTGTATCTTTGCAGGACAGCAATAGGAACACATCGCTATTATGACCTTCAATCAAGAATTCAACCAGGCTTGGGATTTCGTGGAGCACACCGGAATCAGCATATTTCTCACCGGAAAGGCAGGCACCGGCAAGACCACCTTTCTGAAATATGTGCGTGACCATTCCACCAAGCGCATGATTGTCGTTGCCCCGTCGGGCGTTGCGGCCATCAATGCGGGTGGCGCCACGATCCATTCCTTCTTTCAGCTTCCCCTTTCGCCCTACATACCTGGAGCACAGATACAACAGCGCTTTGACTTCTCGCGTGAGAAGCGGCGCATCATCTCCACGCTCGACATGCTCGTCATCGACGAGATTTCGATGGTCAGAGCCGACCTTCTCGACGAGATCGACAACGTGCTGCGACGTCTGCGCCGCAACCGGCGTCCGTTTGGCGGTGTGCAGTTGCTGCTCATTGGCGACCTCAACCAGCTCTGTCCCGTGGTGACGCCCGAGGACGAGGCCGTAATCAGCCAGTATTACAAGTCGCCCTTCTTCTTCGATTCCGATGCCCTGAAGCGCACGCCCTACGTGACCATCCAGCTCAAGCAGGTCTATCGCCAGAACGACCAGCGCTTCCTCACCATCCTCAACCACATCCGCGACGGAAAGCCCACGGATGCCGACTTGCAGTTGCTCAACATGCGGCTCAATCCCAACTTCCGCCCCAACAACAAGGAAGGATACATCCGTCTGGTCACTCACAACCGCATGGCCGACAACCTGAACCGCTCTGAGTTGCAACGCCTGCAAGGCCGTCTATATACCTTCAACGCCGACATTGAGGGCGACTTCCCCGAGATGTCCTACCCCACCGATGCCAAACTCGAGCTGAAAGTGGGAGCGCAGGTGATGTTCATCCGCAACGACCCTGCCGGACTCTACTACAACGGCAAGATTGGCATCGTGCACAGCATCACGGGCGACAACGAGGTAGAGGTGGAATGCCAGGGCACGAGTGGCTTCATCAACGTCGAGCCCCAGACGTGGGAGAATGCCAAATACAAGCTCAACGAGAAAAACGAGATCGTGGCCGACGTGCAGGGAACGTTCACCCAGATTCCCCTGCGTCTGGCCTGGGCCATCACGATCCATAAGAGTCAGGGCCTCACCTTCGACCGTGCCATCATCGACGCCGGCTACGCGTTTACGAGCGGACAGGTCTACGTAGCGCTGAGCCGCTGCCGCACGCTGGAAGGCATTGTCCTGGCCACGCCGATTACCCGCTCGGCCATACAAAACGATCTGCGCGTGGAAAGCTACATCAGCAATCAGGAGACCGCTGCCCAGCGCAGCATCGACGACCTGCCACGGCTGAAGCAGAACTACTATAAGGAACAGCTGCTCTCACTCTTCGACTTCCAGCCCATACAGCAGGCCGAGGACCAGCTGATGCGGCTCTTCATCGGTTCGTTGTCGAAGCAATACGGCACGCTGACCTTCCTCCACAAGAAGGCGGCCGACACCATGCAGGCGCAGGTGATGGAGGTGGCTGTGAAGTGGCAGACCGTAATCGGTCGGAAGTCGGTAGACGAGCTCAAGAGCGATCACTTCCAGCAGCGGGTGAAGGACAGCGCCAAATACTTCGCCACCAACCTGCATAGCATCTTCGACGACGTGCTGCGCCACACCAGTGAGACAAACGTCAGCAACAATGCCCTGGCAAAACAGCTCAACAACGACTACGACAATCTCAAGACCAACTACACCATCGCCTACCGACTGCTGAAGAACATCAGCCAGAAGGGTTTCAGTCTGCAGATCTATCAGCAGGAACGGGCCGACGCTATACTGGGCAAACCGGAGCAGAAGCCCCAGCCCAAGGAGGTGAAGAAGCCGGAGGAGAAGCCTGCCGCCAAGAAGAAGTCCAAGGAAAAGAAGACGCCCTCGTCGATGCAATCCTTCATGCTCTTCAAGCAGGGACAGAGTGTCGAGGAGATTGCCAAGGCTCGCGGACTGAGCATCAGCACCGTATGGGAGCACATCAGCAGCCACTATGGCGAGGAGGGATTCGACATGGACCGGCTTGTATCCAAAAACAAGGCCGCCGTCATCCGCAAAAAGCTTCAAGAGATGGGACCCGACACAGCGCTGAAGCCCGTCAAGGAAGCTTTGGGCGACGACTACTCCTACGGCGAGATCAGGCTAGTAAAGATGATCATGGCGATGAGTTAGAAGGTTTCTAGCCCATGCACCCCGAAAGCGAATGGTAAGAATATGAATAAAGAATTGTAACAGCTATATGAGAAACAAATCATTCACAGCAATAATGTTGATCATGGCCGCCACGACGGTTGGATGCAGCCGTCAGGGTCAGCCCACCAACCAGCTGACATTGGGCGACACCGTGCCGGCAAAGGACTTTGAGCCACGCGACTCCATCGACAGCCTGGCACCAGAGAACACCAGCCACGACCTGGAGTCGACCTTCATCTTCCTTGCCGATGCCGCCACGACGATGGAAGTGAAACTGATGCCTTCGTTGCGCGACACCATCTTCGAGAAGGACGACGCCATACAGATTCACGGCAACCTTGTTGAGGGCGATACCATCAACGTCGTCTTCGGCCACAATGAGCATGGCGAGCGCACGCTTCTCGACGTACAGAAGAAAGTGAAGCCCGTGCCCAAGCCCGACCCTAACGACAAGAGCAAGCCGACGACAGGCAATGAGCCTCAAAACGCTAACCACTAATTTGTGGTTAGCGTTTTTTATTTCGTGAGTGAGCAAGTTGCTTCTCAGAGTGAGCGAGTTATTTCTCGAAGTTAGTGATTATGATTACGTTAAGTGACAGTCAGAAACTTCTAGCTCCTAACTTAATTAACTCATAACTTACAAACTCATAACTTATAAAACTTATCTTACATCACTCCATCTTCACGCAGTTTCAACTGCCACTTCCATGCACTGCGGAGCACGTCCTCAAGCGGAGTCTCGGCCTTCCAGCCCAGCACCTTGTTGGCCTTGGTGCAGTCGCCCCAGATCTTCACGATGTCGCCCTCACGACGGGGACCGTACTTCCAATTGAGTTTCACGCCTGTAGCCTTCTCAAAGGTCTCGACAATCTCCAGCGTAGAGTTGCCACGGCCCGTACCGATGTTGAAGTATTCGATGGGTTCCGTCTCCTCATCGAGCACGCGACGCATAGCAGCCACGTGGGCCTTTGCCAAGTCTACCACATAGATGTAGTCGCGGATGCATGTGCCGTCGGGCGTATCATAGTCGTTGCCGAAGATGGTGAGTTGCTTGCGGATTCCGATAGCGGTCTGCGTCACGTAGGGAATGAGGTTGGCAGGCACGCCATTGGGAAGTTCGCCGATGAGAGCAGAGGGATGGGCGCCAATAGGATTGAAATAGCGCAGGATGATGCTCTTGATGTTGGCACCGCTATGAATATAGTCGTAGATGATTTGCTCGTTGATTTCCTTGGTATTTCCGTAGGGTGAGGTGGCTTTCTGGTGAGGAGCGTCCTCTGTGACAGGCAGATTCTCGGGTTTAGGCTGACCGTAGACGGTGCAGGAAGAAGAGAAGATGATTCCGCGAACATTGTACTTGGGCATGAGTTCGAGCAGATTCACCAGCGAGACGATGTTGTTGCGATAGTAGAGCAGCGGCTTCTGAACGCTCTCGCCGACGGCCTTAGAAGCAGCGAAGTGGATGATGCCCTCGATGTCGGGATATTTCTTGAATACGCCTTCTGTAGCTTCCTTGTCGCGAAGATCCACATTCTCAAAGGCAGGACGAACGCCCGTGATCTTCTCTATTCCGTCGAGCACTTCTATCTTGGAGTTGGACAGGTTGTCGACGATGACGACTTTATAGCCGGCCTCAATGAGTTCAACACTGGTATGGGAACCAATAAAACCTGTTCCTCCAGTAACAAGAATTGTCTGTTTCATAATAACAATATTGTTGATTAAGTATTCTTGTGCAAAGGTAGTGAAAAAAACGGTTACAGCAAAAAAATGATGGTGGAGAATAAAAATACCCGGTGACACTAAAGGTCGCACTGGGACATTCCCAATGCGACCTTTTTGGATAGGAAGCCGTTACGCGCTCCTAAGTTTGATTGCCCCGTCTATCTCCAATCGTGAAAGCTATGGCGCAAACTGAAAAGAGAAACAAGCATGACAAGCCACGGACAGAAGGAAAAGAGCTCTTCCCAAAAGTCTTCACTGTAAATCGTTGATGAACCCGCGTTTGCCATCTCGTCGGACAAGAAACTGTACAGTCCGATGCGAGGAGAAATAGAATAATTCATTATAAGAAGTATTTTACGTTGAGGGCTGCAGCAATACCCGGCGTCTCCTTCTTGTAATTTGCGTGCAAAGGTACAGCTTTCTTTTTATTCCTCAAAACATTTTGCGGATTTTCACATCTTGCCTTTTCCTTCCCTCACGATTTGCGGTTCGCCCTCGGTGCAGTCTACGATGGTGGAAGGCTCTGAGCCACAGATACCTCCGTCGATGACGATGTCGACCTCGCTTCCCAGCCGCTCGTGGATGAGTTCGGGATTGGTCAGGTTCTCTATGTCGTCGTCCTCATCGTAGGGGATGGTGGTCGAGAGCAGCGGCGCGCCCAACTGCCGGCAGAGCTCGCGGGCGATGGGATTGTCGGGAATGCGGATGCCCACCTGCTTGCGGTTGCGGAAGATCTTGGGCAGATGGCTGCTGGGATTGAGGATGAACGTGAAAGGTCCGGGGGTATAACGCTTGAGCAGCTTGAACGTTGCGTTGTCCACCTTGGCATATTCGCTGATGTTGCTCAGGTCGGGTCCGACGATGGAGAGATAGTGCTTTGCCGGATCCACGCCCTTCAGTTCGCAGATACGCTCCACGGCCCGCTCTTTCAAGGCTGAGCAGCCTAGGGCATACGTGGTGTCGGTGGGATAGATGATGATGCCGCCGTCCTGCAGCACCGATGTTATACGGTCGAGCATGCGCTGACTGTTGTTTTTAGAATAAAGTTTGATGATCATCTTCGCTTATTTATAGTTCTGTTATTGTCCTGCCTCCCCTACTCTAACGCGAAATCCGATTGCGTTTTCAGCCTGGGAAAGTTATTTTTTATGCTTCTTTTCCCGTCTTTTTCTCAGTTCTTCGGCGATGGCCTGATGGATGGAGGCCTGGTCTTCATTGCCCTCGCGTGTGAGGACGGCTGCCATGAGCTCGTGGGCCTCGAGACTCTCCACGTCGAGGTCCAGCGCCAGCGACGCATCTTCGCGGGCCGCCTTGATGTCGCCCACGGCTATTTGGCATTCACCGCGCAGCAGAATCGTCGGCAGCGTGGCACTGACGTTCACGGCCCGCTCAGCCCATGGCAGGGCTTCGGCCGCATTCGTCTTGAGCAGTACCCGGCATTTGCCCACAAGGGCGCTGAGCGATGAGGGATCGAGCTTCAAAGCCTTGCCATAGTTGGCGAGCGCCGAGGTGGCATCGTGATAGGCCGAAAAGCACTCGTCGCCCATCTGGCAGTATTCCTTTGCCAGGCCAACCAGCATCTCGCGCTGCGACTGCAACTGACGGCGCATGTCGCGATTCTGCGTGCGCAGCCGGTTGATGACGTTCAGCTTACGGCGGATATACCGGCGGGCCAGTGGCTTCTCGATGTCGTAGCGGGCATGAATGGCCACGAAGAAGTGGTCAAGCGCCGTCTGGAAGTCGCCTGCGTCGAAAGCCTTCACTGTGGCGGCATACTCAATATCGGCCTTCGACTGCGAGAGCGTCTGCGTGAGTCGCTTCTGATCGTTGAAGTTTCTGGCAAACTGAGTGACCTCTCCACGCACGAAGACATCCGAAAACTTGATTGGCTCGAGGAGTTGAATGCCTTCCAACGACCTGCAGCGGCTCAGCGCGACGTAGGTCTGACCGCCAGCGAAGGCACCGCCCGAGAGGTCGATGATGACGTTGTTGAGCGTCAGTCCCTGGCTCTTGTGGATGGTGATGGCCCAGGCCAACCGCAAGGGATATTGCGTGAACGTGCCGAGTTGCTGTTCCTCTATTTTCTTTTCCTTCTCATTATAAGTATAGCGCATGTTTTCCCACATCACGCGCCCCACGTCGTATTTTTGTCCACTCTCCGTCTCCACCCTGACGAATTCCTCTCCGAAGTCCACCACCTTAGCCAGCGTTCCATTCACCCACCGGCGATCGGGATCATTATAGAGCAACATCACCTGTGCGCCGCGCTTGATCTCCAATTCCTGCAAGGTGGGCAGGCTGGTCTTGGGAAACTCACCCTTGATCTCACCCTTGAGGCATACGATGTCGTCGTCGATGCTGCTCAGGTGCTGGTCGTTGATAAAGTCCACCTTGTCGCGCCTTGTGGCCAGTGTGATGCAGAGGCGGCCTTCCCGAGGTACGGCAGTCTGGCGGAGGTTGAGCAGCTGCAGGTCGGTGGGCGTGATGGCGTTGGTACGGATGCGGTCGAGCACAGAGATGAAAGCCTTGTCGCGCTGGCGGTAGACCTTGCGGAGCTCAATGCTGAGCAGGGGCATCTGCTGGAACACCCGGGCCGAGAAAAAGAAGGCGTTGGGATAGAAGCGGTGTAGAATCTCCATCTCGTCGCTGTGGACGACAGGCTCCAGCTGGAACACGTCGCCGACGAATACCACCTGCTTGCCTCCGAAGGGCTCGCGCATTCTGCGGCAGTAGACACGCAGCACCTTGTCGATGAAATCGATGATGTCGCAGCGCACCATCGACACCTCGTCGATGATGATGAGCTGCACCTCATTGATGAGGTTGCGCATGTCGCGGTTGTAGCGCAGCGACTCGAAGATCTTGCCGTGGCGAAGGCTGTAGTTGGGGTCGTCGGGCAGAAGAAGATGAAGCGGCAGGTGGAAAAAACTATGGAGCGTCGCCCCACCCACGTTGATGGCAGCAATGCCTGTCGGGGCGAGCACAACGTGTTTCTTGCGTGTATGCTCACAGACATATTTGATGAAGGTCGACTTTCCAGTACCCGCCTTTCCGGTGAGGAAAAAACTCTGATTAGTAAACTTCACGAGATTGAGCGCGTCCTGGAATTCTTTGTTGTCTGGGTCTAGAGTGAATGCATTTGCCATCGTGCCACAAAGTTACAGATATTTTCTTGAAATAGGGAAAGAAATCCCAAGAAATCGGCCAAGAAAGAAATGGTAGCTCCCCTCCCTCTGTAGTGATGGGTGGGAATCAAGCGGGAGTAAATGGTAGGAGCGCATAGGAGGGTCGTCATTCCTGACGACCAAGCCTGTACTCTGATTGCGAATCACAAGCAAACCCTTCGTCGTCAGGAATGACGACGCTCCTAACAACTAAGAAGAGATGGAGTCAACATAGAGCGATAAAACTCGATTGATGTTGGTACCCCCGGCAGGGGGGTAGACATAGGAGGGTCGTCATTCCTGACGACGCTCCTATCAACTACAAAGGAAGGGGGATACAGTAAAAAACTAATTTCGATTGATCTTGGTACCTCCGTTAGTGGGTAGACAGAAAGAGAAGCACCGCTTGCTTCTCCCCTCCCTCTGTAGGGAGGGGTTGGGGGTGGGTCTTCTATATTCCTTCGTCGTCAGAAATGTCGACGCTCCTACCATTAAGACAACATTTTCCCACCACAGAAACGGAAGCCCAAGACGCTTGAAAGAACAATCGCCGACAAAAAATCAAGAGAATCTTTTTGCGCTAAGGAGATTTTTTACTACCTTTGCACCCGCAAACTAAAAAGTGCGGGGTGTAGCGCAGTCCGGTAGCGCTCCTGGTTTGGGACCAGGTGGTCGCAGGTTCGAATCCTGTCGCCCCGACATAACAAAATAGCTAAATTGCTGGCAATAAGCGATTTAGCTATTTTCTTTTTTTACAGCGTGCACAACGCAGATGGTGTAGGGCATGAGATAGAGATTGAGAGGGATATACCGCTGTTTGTAATGGCAGATGGAAGTTACAACGGAACCAGAATCCTCGGCAACGAAAGCTGAAGCACTTGAAATAGTCCAAAATTGAAGCAATAAAGTTGATGCTATCCAATTACATTTTGGGAAATAAAAAATATAGAATAATGTTGGAATGTTCAAAGAATAATGTTATTTTTGGATAGGATATTAGTATGACAAAAAGCAATAGATATGGAAATGACGAAAGAGCAAGCCCAGAAATGGCTGAAAGATGTCAAGCAGAACAAAAAAGATACGGTTGAGCGAATGAAGAAAGTGCTGGCAGACGAATACGAAAAAGGAACCGGCATGAAGGCCAACTATATCGAAGTGCTATGATTCTAGATATAGACAAAATCAACTCTAAAGCGCCCTATGCTGCCATTATCATACGCCAAGACCATCCACGTTTAAAACAGGTAATCAGAGAATTCAGCGACGCTTTTTCTTTACTTAACGACAAACCATAACATACAAAGCACCCCATAATACTCAAGGTCGGTATCAGCAGCCTTAGGTGATGGTATCGGCCTTTTCTTTGTACAAGTGTCTTTGTTCTCGCCGAAACTTTGTATTTTTTCATTGAGTAATATCCGATATTGCCTAGATCACCAACTCACATGTGCCGTCATCATAGACGATAATATCCGGGTATCCACATTCGGGACATAATAAGCCTACTCAAAGCAGGTAGGGCTTACTTGAACAGCGCCTTGATGATGTCGCCCAACCCGAAGGTGGTGCGGCGGTACACCCGATTATACAGTGCTTTCTTGGGATGGAGTATGCCCATACCACGTTTGCCGTAGCCAGGAATCAGCTCACGCTTTACAGCCCTTTTGAGCTGTCCCGTTGTGCGAGCACTGATGCTTCTCTTGATCGAAGGTTTTCTGAATCCTACTTTCATAAGCGATCCCCTCCGCTATTCATCGTAGTCGCGACAATCATCATCATAGAAATCGTCGATATTGTTGCTGTCCGTTTGACGATTGTTGTTATTAGCCTTGCGTTTCTTAGCCGCAAGATAAAGAGCGAACATAGCTTTGTCTTTCATTCCCATAGCGATATAGTTTTAAGTTTTACAATGGCAAATATACGATTTATTTCTCAAAGTCGTATATCTGCCTGTGCTTTTTCGGTTTGTTCTATCAAATTCACTATTACTCAAACATTTCCGAGTCTCCATTGAGGCCTTGGCGGTAATAGGTTCTGTAGAACTTGTTAGGTCCGCCAATCTTGAAATACTCGTGTTTCTCTTTTCGGTTGCTGTAGCAGTCGGTCTTCTCGCGCACTTTCTCAACGGCAGCCTTCTTTGAGTAATTGGTGACTCCGCAGACATAGAAGCTGTTGTCAATGTGCTGCAAGTTTCGGCAATCTGAGTCAAAAGAGTAGGCGATGTGGTTTTTGAACTTCACAGGCGAGTTGCCCTCAGAGTAGCTGGCCACGGTAGCGGTGTGGTGGGGAAAGTCCTTGGAGCTCTCGCAGGTCTTGACGAATCTGGGCGACACCTTATATTCACTGATGACTGCGCGCGCGAGTCGAGATGTGACCCCTTTGCTAATCTAAAAGTGACCCCCTTGCAGGTCACGTTTGCAAAGGTATAAAATTCATTTTACTTTCCATCTTTTTTCTGTAATTTTTGATTAAAATTC
>Ga0256406_1002443_pt1 | contig 26235 bp, 16 predicted proteins | sample RumenRJG_03DNA_FD_185986 | JGI IMG/M metagenome (GOLD analysis project Ga0256406, IMG submission 185986) | Bovine rumen microbial communities from Lethbridge, Alberta, Canada - RJG_03 | ecosystem: Host-associated > Mammals > Digestive system > Stomach > Rumen | place: Canada: Alberta | collected...
TGAGGGGCTCGCTGTGGCTCGCGAACAGTTCATCATAAGTCCATACCAATTTCCTCAGTCTGCTGCACCTAAAGCCAAACCAACCACCAACAATATCACGATTGTGGGCAATGCCCTCACCTCCTGGATTGTTGATGGCAAGGAAATGCTGCAAGCGCCTCTGGAACCCTATTTCTGGAAACCCGAAAACGACAACCAGCATGCCGCAGGGTTTGCCCGTCGCACCGCTGTATGGAAAGAAGCCACTGACGTGAAGGTGAACTACACCATCTTGAGCGAACGCCGCATCTGGGTGGAGGTGGATTATCGCCCCACAGGCGGCGAAAAACCAGTGATGCCCAAGTTCGGCATGAGGATGAGAATCCCTGCCACCTACAATCAAGTGAATTATTACGGCAGAGGTCCTTGGGAGAACTACCCCGACCGCAAACGTGGTGCATTTATAGGAAACTACAAGATGCCACTCCAGGAGTTTGAGACAGAGTACCTTCATCCCCAAGACAACGGATGCCGCACAGATGTCCGATGGTTCGAACTCTCCGCTCCCGGCTCTTCGCTCCCGACTCTTCGTGTTGAAGGCAGCCAACCTCTCTGCATCCGTGCATGGGACTATGGAGAGGAGGATCTGGAAAAGGCTTCTCACCCTCATGAGTTGGTACGTGGAGCATTTGTCAACCTCAACATTGACCTGAACCTGCACGGTGTGGGCGGTGTCGATACCTGGGGCAGCCGCACCCTTCCACAATACACCATCGACGGAAACAAGCCCTACCATTACGCTTTCATCCTTGAATGGGAATAGCAGGGCAAGCCGAGATATGGAGGAATAAAAAAATGCTACCGCAATTGTATGTCACAACAACTTACAACTGCGGTAGCAATGATTATTTAAGAATGTTTGTTCAGTTCGTCTTTTTCTTACCTGCTGTTACATAGAAGAAACGTGGGAAAGAAGCAATAGAGAAGATGTAGGTTTCGCCACTCTGCTCGTCCTTCACCTCGAAGGTGTCTGTACGAGGACGGTCAAAGCCACCTCTGCCTCTTCCGAAGCCACCTCTGCCAAAGCCTCTACGATTCCTGCCCATACCAGCACCTGGAGCACCTGGACGCCCAAAGCCTGGAGGTGTGGGCTGAGCACCATTCTGCGGAGCATTGCCCTGCGGTGCATTTGCCTGTGGAGCACCACCTTGTGGCTCTCTCTGTTCCTCATCCCTCACTTGATAGGGACGCAAGTCACGATAGAGTTGCATGAGAGAACCTTGCGGATAGATCATGTCGTTGCCGACTGCAAAGTGTATTTCGTGAGTCTCTGAGTTATAGAGATAGGAGTTGACACACTTGGCATAGGCAAAATTGTCGGGGCTGCCGTTCCAATAGGAAATGATGTTACCTCTTGGCATCTGGAGGCTGTAGTGGTTAGCCTCCATGACAGTTTTGAACTGCTCCTCGTTCATGGCGAGCAGGGTGAGGAAGTTGGCTACAGTTGGTTTGATGACGGTCATTTCGCTGCCATCATTGCCGTATGGTTTGGTGCAGACCTCCAACTGCTGCGCTTGGACATAGAGTCCAACTGCCAGCATGGCACATAGGAAGAATAATTTTTTCATAAGCATCATCTTTATTTGATAGGTTTGTAATAAAAGTTATGTTTTGGTGTCCCAAAGTTACGAGTTTTAATTGATATTTGTTCCTTGGACTTTGATATTTTTTCACTTTTCTTCCCTTTTTCTTGCTTTTTTTCTTAAAAATACATAAAAAAGAGTGAAAAGTGAAAAATCCATTTTACCTGCCACCCAAATGGAGGTTACTTAGATTTTTTCACTCTTCACTCGTCACTTTTCACCCACTCTCTTCAGTCATCGATTACCAAATCTTCACCCGCTTCTCTTTGGGCACAAACATCGGGTCGGATTCGGTGATGCCAAAAGCATCGTACCAAGCATCAATCAGAGGAAGGGCACCGTTCACACGCCACTTGCCGAGTGAGTGTGGGTCGGCTGTGGTTTGGTTGCGAATGGCTTCTTCGGTGATGTTTTCTGCCCATACACCTGCATAGGCAAGGAAGAAACGCTGTTCGGGGGTGAAACCGTCTTTCACGGGCAGCGGATGATCCTTGGTGGCATTCTTGAAGGCTGCATAGGCGAATTTCAAACCACCGTGGTCGCCAAGGTTCTCACCACAACAGAGGTCGCCGTTGGCATTGAGGTCGGGCAGCACCTTGATGGCGGAGAAGAAATCCTTGATGACTTGGGCGCGTTTGTTGTACTTGTCGCCATCGCCATCTGCCCACCAGTCACGGAAATTACCGTCCTTGTCGAACTGACGACCTTGATCGTCAAAACCGTGAGACATCTCATGCCCAATGACCACACCGATGGCACCATAGTTGAAGGCATCGTCGGCTTCCATGTCGAAGAAGGGATACTGGAGGATGCCTGCCGGGAAGCAAATTTCGTTGGTGGTTGGGTTGTAGTAGGCATTGACAGTCTGTGGGGTCATGTGCCATTCGTCGCGGTCAACGGGTTTCTTCCATTTGCGTGCCAGCATGTCGGCATGTGCCCATTTCGCCACTTCCTTCATGTTCTCATAGAGTGACTTCTGAGGGTCAATGTTCATCTTGGAGTAGTCGCGCCACTTGTCGGGGTAACCCACCTTCACATAGAAGGCATCCAGTTTCTCGTGGGCGGCTTTCTTTGTCGATTCGCTCATCCATTCCTGAGCATCAATGCGCTCGCCAAGGGCTGTCTGCAGGTTCTTGATGAGTTCCTCCATGCGCGCCTTGTTGGCTGGGGGAAAATATTTCTCCACATACATCTGACCGACCGCTTCGCCCAGAATACCGTTAACGGCAGACACACTGCGCTTCCAACGTGGGCGGGGTTCCTTGGCACCTGTCAGGATGCGTCCCTCAAAGTCGAACACCTCTTCATACACCTTGTCGCCAAGAATGCCGCCAGACGAATCGAGAATCTGCCACAGGAAGAAATCTTTCAGCACTTCCACAGGCGTGTCTTTCAGCACGGCAAGGGCTTCCTTCACCGCTTCGGGCTGACCCACCGAGAGTGAGTCGATGTCGGTCATTCCCTGCATGTCGAAATAGGTCTTCCAGTCGAAGCCTTCATAGTCTTTCTGGAAATCGGCGAACGACATCTTATGATAGTTCGAAGCTGGATCGCGCAGTGCCACGTTGTCGCGTCCTGCTTTCGCCATGCGCATTTCCACCTTCAGGACGTTCTCCATCTTCTGCTGTGCAGCATCGGCGGTCTCGCCCACCAACTGGAACATCTTCACCACATGCTTTTTATAGGCTTCCAGAATCTTCTTGTTCGCCTCATCGTCTTTCACATAGTAGTCGCGCTCTATCGAGTAGCCACCCTGCGAAAGTTCTAACAGGTTCTGAGTCGAAACCATCATGTCAGCCCCGACATAGTATCCCCACAATTCGCCGAATGCCACACCTTCAGTGTTCATCTGGTTCAGCAAGGTCATGAGTTCTTCTGTTGTTTTCACTTTTGCCACACGCTCCATATCTGCCAAAACAGGCTTCACGCCTTCTTTGTTCTGACGAACAGAGTCCATCCGCAGCGCATAGAGGTCACCTATTTTCTGTCCCAGTGAGCCTTGTTCCTGTGGCTTTGACGCCAAATCCTCGATTAGTTCGCGGATGCGCTTCTGATTTTCCTCCACTACCACGTCAAAGGAACCATAACTCGAATACTCAGGTTTCAGCGGATTGTTCTTGATCCATCCGCCACAAGCGTACTGATAGAAGTCCGTACCGGGCTTCACAGTCGTGTCCATGTTCTCCAATTTAAGGCCTGTTGTTTGTTGGTTACAAGCCGTCAAGGATGCTGCCATTGTCATCATCAGTAAAATTTTTTTTGCTTTCATAATATCTTTTACTTTTGAGGGAACAAAGTTACACAATTATTTTGATATTTCAGGAGCGCGTTCTAAAACTTTTTTACTTCTCATCGTAAAAAGTTTTAGAACGCGCTCCTGAAATAGACGAAACATGGGGTTACTCCTTACTATCGTATTTTCTTTCCAACTGTGTCAGCACCTTGTTGATAAAATCCTTCTGGGCAAATACCGAGCATTCGTGACTCCAGTTAATCAGTTGTTCGCGTACAGTTGCGTAGGTCTTGGCATTCAGGCTCATGATTGCTGCGAATAAAAGTGCGGCATAACGGATGTTTTTGTTTTCATATTCTTGCTGTTTTTGAATCATTATATTTCAATACTGTTTTTACACTCTTCAAGGTAAGCCTCATATTTTTTGTTCCATGCCATCGTGGCGGCATCCAATTCTATCTTTTCCACCAAAATGACTTGTTTGAGTTGCAAGAGCATCTCCTGTGCCACGTCCTCTGCATCGTCCGCCGAGCCGAAGAACAATACAAGAAATCAAAAAAACGGCTTACCCTTTACCCAGAAACTTTTCTTAATAATCAAGAATGGGACACAAACTCTTGGTAAAGGGAGAAAAATTTCGTATCTTTGCACCCAAACCTTCAAAAACCATCCTTACTATGGAACAAGAAACACAACTTGACCAACTGGAACGGCTTGTCAGTATGATTGCCGATGACAATGAACTGCTCAATCGTGCCAACGATTTCATGCAGCATCTCGTAAACACGAAGTTTAACTATCGTGGCAAACAGGATCTCTCTGCTGAATTGACAGAGAAAGACAAAAAAAAAGAAGAAAAGCATCAATGAAGATAATGACGAACAGATGGCTGACATCGCTACTTGCCATCACTTTTGCCCTTAGCACACAGGCGCAGGATGTGGAGTACACCCAAGCGGACAGTGCCTTGGTGGTGAAGTTGTTGAAGGATGCCCAGACACAACGCGGCAAGGAAAACCGTGTGTTCTATTTCGGAAAGAAATTTCTGGGAATCCCCTACGTGGCACACACGTTGGAGTTGGGCGACAAGGAACACCTCATCGTGAACCTGCATGGGCTCGACTGCACCACGTTTGTGGAAACGGTGGTGGCACTTTCCATGTGTGACCAGCAGAATCAACGCACCTTTGACGATTTCTGCAAAAACCTCACGACAATCCGTTTTCGTGGAGGCAAGATGACAGACTACACGTCACGGCTCCACTACTTCACATGGTGGGCTGAGGACAATGAGCGACTGGGCATCGTGAAGGACATCAGCATCGATGATGCCCCGTTCTACGGAGTGCAAACCATTCACATCAACTATATGTCACAGCACCCCACACTATATAAACAGTTGAAGAACCACCCCGAATTTGTGCCCACTATCAGAAACTATGAGCAAGCCACCGAAGGTAAGCAGTTCCATTACATTGAGAAGAAGGACTTGTCATGGCAAGCAGGAACCCCTTTGAGCATGGTGCAGGACGGCGACATCGTGGCGATGCTGACTGACAGCGACGGTCTGGACACACGCCATATCGGCATTGCCTTTTGGCAGAACGGACAACTTCATCTGCTTCATGCATCAAGCCTCTACAAGAAGGTGCTCATGAGTAAAGAGACTTTCTACGAATATGAGATGAAACAACCCAAGCACACGGGCATCCGCGTGTTCAGATTCATGGAAAAATAATTGTAATTCGTCTAATTGCATATAACAACGTGATTTACTGTTTTTCAGGAACGGGCAACAGCCAGTGGGTAACAGACAAGCTAAAGGGGCTAATGAAGGATGAGGGAAACATGTTTGGCATGGTTTTTCCTGTCTATGCGTGGGGCATTCCGAAGGTGGTGAAAGAATACATAGAAAAGCATCGGGAAGAGATCAAATCCGCCCAATATGTGTATGCCGTGATGACTTGTGGCGATGACATCGGCTATGCGGACAAGATTCTGAACAAAACCATCGGGAAGGAGGTTGATGCCGTGTTCTCCGTACACATGCCCAACACCTACGTCTGCCTACCTGGATTCGATGTGGACAAGGACGAGGTGGCACAGGCCAAGGTGCAAGAAACCCTCAAGCATCTTCCCTCCATCGCCGAAAGCATCACAGGCAGAGAGAAAAAGACTGAGGTGGTAAGAGGTGGGGGCGCATGGATCAAAACCTATATGCTGAGACCTCTCTTCAACCGTTTTCTCGTCACCGACAAATACTTCCACACCAACAAGGATTGCATCCAATGCAAACGCTGTGTACGTGGATGTCCACTCGGTAACATGACAATGGACAAGGACGGGCACGTGATCTGGAAGCACGAAAACTGCACGGGATGTTTGAGATGCTATCACCGATGCCCCAGCCACGCAGTGCAGTTCGGACAGTTCACAAAAAACAAAGGACAAAAGATTCATGATTTCGATTGATAAATTAGGAGTTGAGTTTTCGGCAACGCCTCTTTTCTTGGACGCCAGTTTTGTGGTTAACCCTAAAGACCGCATCGCCCTTGTTGGCAAAAATGGTGCAGGCAAAAGCACCATGCTGAAAATCATTGCAGGCATGCAGGAACCCACTTACGGACAAGTGGCTCGACAGAAAGACATCACTATCGGCTATTTGCCACAAGTGATGGTTCTGGCTGACAGCCGTACGGTCAGGGAAGAGGCTGAAACGGCGTTTGCCCATATCAGCGAAATGCAGGAGCGATTAGAGAAGATGAACGAGGAGATTGCACGGCGCACTGACTATGAAAGTGAGTCGTACATGGCACTCATCGAGAAATTCACCCATGAAAATGACCGTTTCTCCATGATGGGGGGCACCAACTATCACGCAGAGTTGGAACGAACCCTGCAAGGATTAGGATTCCAACGCAGCGACTTCGACCGTCCTACAGCCGAGTTTTCCGGTGGTTGGCGCATGCGTATAGAATTGGCAAAGTTATTGCTCCAAAGGCCCGACTTGCTACTGCTTGATGAACCGACCAACCACCTTGACATTGGCTCTATTCAGTGGTTGGAGCAGTTTTTGGCACAACGCGCCAATGCCGTCATCTTGGTGAGCCACGACCGCGCTTTTATCAACAACGTGACTAATCGCACCATCGAAATCACCTGCCACCGAATCAATGACTACAAGGTCAAATATGACGAGTATGTGAAACTGCGCGATGAACGCCGCGAGCAACAAATCCGTGCTTACGAAAACCAGCAGAAGGAAATTGCCGAAATCAAGCAGTTTATCGAGACCTTCCGCTACAAGCCCACAAAATCGAACCAAGTGCAGTCACGCATCAAGATGCTGGAGAAAATCGTGCCCATCGAGATAGACGAAATCGATACCAGCAGTCTGCACCTGAAGTTTCCACCCTGCTTACGAAGTGGCGACTATCCCATCATCTGCGAAGATGTGGCGAAGAACTATGGTGCTCACCGCGTATTTGCAGATGTGAACCTAACCATTAAGCGAGGGGAGAAAGTGGCATTCGTGGGAAACAACGGTGAAGGTAAATCGACCTTAGTCAAGTGCATCATGGGGGAGATACCTTTTGAAGGAAACTTGAAGATTGGGCACAATGTACAGATTGGCTATTTCGCACAGAACCAAGCCCAACTGTTGGACGGCAACATCACTGTATTCGACACTATCGACCATGTAGCCAAGGGGGACATCCGTCTCAAAATACGTGACATCTTAGGTGCTTTCATGTTTGGTGGCGAAGCATCAGACAAATATGTGAAGGTGTTGTCAGGTGGTGAACGAAGTCGTCTTGCCATGATACGCCTCCTTTTGGAGCCTGTCAACCTGCTCATTCTTGATGAGCCGACCAACCACCTTGACATGCAGTCGAAAGAAGTGCTGAAACAAGCCATCAAGGAATTCGACGGTACAGCCATCATCGTATCCCACGACCGCGACTTTCTCGACGGGCTCGTGGACAAGGTCTATGAGTTTGGTGGGGGTAAAGTGCGTGAACACCTCGGAGGCATCTATGACTTCCTACAAAAGAAACAAATTGAGAGTCTCAACCAACTGGGACAGCATTTAACCAGCACTGGTAGCCCATCTCATACAACTGAGAAAAGTTTTAAAGTCACAGAATCTCCCCAAGCAGCAACCGTCCCTTCCTCATCAGCAGCGGGACGGCTCGACCTCACCAACAAGACTCAAGCCCTGCTTTCTTATGCCGAACTAAAAGAACACAACAAATCCATCAAGAAAGCAGAAAAAGCCGTTGAAACGGCAGAGCAGAGAGTCACAAAACTCGAAGAACAAATAGCAGAGATAGAAACAAAACTATCCCTGCCCGAAAATGCCAGCGACACCACCCTCTTCAAACAATACGGAGAACTGAAGAGCCAACTCACCATTGCCGAAGACGAATGGACCGAGGCAAGCATGAAATTGGAAGAATTGAGAGGAAATTGACCAACTCAAGAAGACAACTCAATCTTTCTTTTCCAGCACCCACAACTCCACAGGCACCACTCCATCGCTTATCATGTTCAGTTGAGCAGCAGCCTTGTTGCTTAAGTCAATCACACGCCCTTTTGCAAAGGGCCCGCGATCCCTTACATCCACAATGACTTCTTTCCCATTCTTTTTATTCACCACACGAATCCGAGTACCAAACGGCAACTTCTTATGGGCACAAAAAAGTTCATTCTTATCATAGCGAGTACCATTTGCCATCATCTGCCCATGCGTCTTGGCTGAATAATACGTTGCCATGCCTGTTTCATACAGAACACCCCGTTCTGTTTCCTCCAGCACCTGTTTTGTTTCCAAACCCGCCTTAGGTATGCTCGGTTCCCTGGTTTTTTCTTTCTGTTCTTGCTGCGTACCCATCTGCGAAACAGACGGAAATCCAATCCATCCTTCCGGGTTCACGGAAGAATGCAAACCCTCTTCCACTCCCCAGTGCATCACATGGGTCGGGTCTTGAGACGAATGCAAAACTTGTCCCTCACACCACCCAAAAGGCAATGAGAGACTCAACACAAAGAAGAAAAAGCGTTTCTCGAAGAAGGTGTGTACAGATAGTAAATTCATCAAAATCATCAGTTTTGGTGGCATTCTATTTGCAAAGTAAAGGAAAAACTTCCACTGTTGCAATTTTAGGAATAAAAACATCCGAAAATCCCTTCGATTTCATCAAAAAGCGCCGCCTTTAGACCCTACTGGCTGTATTTTAAGGGCAAAAACAAAAAAAGTTCCCTTTTTATTTTGTATTGTCCCCAATTTGTCGTACCTTTGCACCCGCAAATGAGAAAGGAGATATTCCTTCTTATTGCAGAAACATCACATCGCGGGGTGGAGCAGTTGGTAGCTCGCCAGGCTCATAACCTGGAGGTCGCATGTTCGAGTCCTGCCCCCGCAACCAATTCAATTGAAAATTGACAATTGAAAATTGATAATTGCCACTCGGCTTATGAACAATGCAGCCTAATTATCAATTATCAATTGTCAATTATCAATTTGACCGATACCGTGCCGGAATGGTGGAATGGTAGACACGAGGGACTTAAAATCCCTTGGGCATTGCGCCCGTGCGGGTTCGAGCCCCGCTTCCGGTACCCATCCACAGCCAACCCTCTGTAAACAAGTAGTTTACAGAGGGTTTTTCCATTTCTTTCTCATATGTAACATTTCCTTTCACTTTTGTTACATCTACAAAAATGCAACTTTAGTGACATAAATAAAAGCATTTGAAACATAAAATAAAACACGTCTTCTAAAAAGTCCGTAACTTTGCACCAGAAAAAGTTAGTAAAGCATAAATAGGTTAATAATTAGTTAGTTAGTTAATTAGTCGAGAAAGCCGCTCTTCGTGAGAAGGGCGGCTTTTCTATTTGTACATTTGAAGTAGATTGTTTTACAGAGACCTGTGGTATAGATTGTTTCGAAGAGACCTGTGGTATAGATCGTTTCGCAAGAGGCCGTATGGTATAGATCGTCTTACGGGAGCCTTGGCGTAGATGGTTTTGAAGAAGCCCGCGGCTAATTTCATCAAGATTTGAACGGAATCTAATCGAGACCAGGATTACAGACCCTTCGTATGATCGGAATCTGCACTATTCTTCAGCCACTCTGACGGAGTCAAGCCATATAGTGCCTTGAACTGGGTGGAGAATGCTGAAAGTGACTTAAAGCCAGTGGCAACACTGACACCTGTAATGTCGTATTTCTTTTCAGCCAACAAGCGGGCAGCCTCTTTCAGCCGCACATACTTGACGAAGTCGCGGGGAGCCTGTCCTGTCAAATCTTTCATTTTACGATAGAAATGCACACGGCTGATACCGACCTTATCAGCAATGATTTCAACAGAAAGTTCCGAATTATCCATATTCTCATTGATGACTTTCATCACCCGTTTCATCAGATGTTCGTCAGGAGACTCCATCTCCACCTTATCAATATTCTCATCCGATTGCTTGTCACCATGATACTTTCCTTGTAATATCTGACGGGTCTTGAGCAACTGAATGACCGTTGTGCGCAACACATCGATATTGAAAGGTTTCGACACATACGCATCAGCCCCATTCGAGATGCCAGCAATGCGGTCAGCATCGCTACCCAACGCAGTCATCAGCACAATAGGAATATGGTTCGTGTTGAAATTCGATTTCAATTTTTGGCACAACGTCATGCCATCCATGACAGGCATCATGATGTCGCTGATGACGATATCCACCTTACCTGGATGTGACACAATGTAATCCCAGGCTTCCTGTCCATTAGCACATGCCTGCACCATTAGTTCTGGCGACAGTTCATCTTGCACATACTGCCGGATGGCCTCATCATCCTCTACCAACAGCACATTTTTTCGATGTGCATCGTTTGGTGCATCGACGGAGAGCAATTCAGAGATTTCTTCGTCCCCCACTGTCCGAGCATCCTGCGAATCTTCCACCATTTCTTGTTTGATGACCCTCAACGAATCATCGCCCACAGGCATATTGACCACAAACAACGTACCCTTTCCCTCCGGATTATCTTCGATGGTGATATGCCCCTTGTGGAGTCGCACCAGTAAGGAAGTCAGATTCAGTCCGATACCTGTACCAATATAGCCATTCTGATGCTTGGCTGAATAGAAACGTTCAAACACCCTTTGTTTCTCTTCATCAGGAATGCCAATGCCTGAATCAGCCACCCGCACTTCAAAATCACTTTCTCCGCCAATCAACTGCAACGTAATTTTGCCACCGTCGGGCGTAAACTTAAAGGCGTTAGACAGCAAGTTCATCACAATCTTGTCCATATTGTCAGGATCCACATAAACAGGCAACCTGTCCACATCATGCACAAACTCATACTGGATGTTGCGACTCTGCGCATTGGTGGCAAACACATCATAAATATTCCGCAGAAACTCCACCAATTCCACCGAATGGTAATCCAGCAGGAATTTTCCCTGTTCAATTTTCCTCACATCCATCATCTGATTAATCAAACGAAGAATACGATTTGAGTTTTCCTTCATCAGCATGTAGTTACGCTGATGCTCAGGGTCTTTATCCTTGCCCATCATTCTTTCCAATGGAGCCAGAATCAGCGTCATGGGCGTACGAATTTCATGGCTGATATTCATGAAGAACTGAATGCGAGCCTCGTTCAGTTCACGCTGCTGACGGTTACGTGCCATGATGCGACGGAGTCTCACCTGACGCATCACATATTCATAGACAAACCAGCATAAGGCAAGGAAGAGCAAGAAATACACTATCTTCGCCCACACCGACGCATACCATGCAGGATGAACAACTGCCACCAGTTCGCGTTCTTCGCTGACTGTGCCCAATGCATGGGCACGCACCTTGATGTGATAGGTACCAGGCTGCAAGTTATCGAAGATGATACGGGCATTATTTGCGCCCTGGTCTATCCATTTGCCACCATCAATGCTGTACTCATAAGTGACGTGCTGATTGTTCATGCCTTCCACACACAACTCCAGAGCAAAGTGATTATCGGTATGACACACATCCAATCTGCCACAATCATCAATCAATCCTTGTAACATCTCATAGTTTCCTGAGAAATCGCCTTGATGAACCGTTTTATCATCAATCAGCACATCCACAAAACGCAAGCGCAGCGTACGTTCCTTTCCCTGCCACGCCTTCATCGACTTTGTGTCGAAGTAGGTGATGCCGCCTATGCCGCTGAAGTACAGTTTTCCGTCTTGTGACGACACGGCACCACGACTGAACTCATTGTCCTGCAATCCGTCGTCGCTAAAGAAATTGGTAAACTTCTCTTTCTTCACATCCATGCACGACAAACCAAAATCAGTACCAATCCACAGTTCATTGCCATCCACACACACCGATGCGATGCTATTGATGGGGAGTCCATCTGCCGTCGTATAGGTGTGCGTTTTCAGCGATTGACAGTCAATCTTCACCAGTCCTTCGGACGTGGCAGCCCAAACCACAGAACCGTCTGCCGAAGCCGCAAAATGCCGCACAGCAATACGTTCCAGGAGTTTGGTACTTTCCTGCTTGATGACCCCCTCACGATCTGGACGGCAAACCAACATGCCATCTGCCGTTCCCACAAAGAGCTTGTCTCTCACTGGCAGAATGGTATAAACATACGGATTACCGATGATATGGACACCATTATCAGGGTTTGGCTTGTAATCAAGATGCTTTCCCGTCGAATAATCATAATAATAAAAGCCCTCGCCCATCGTGGCAATCCAATAGCAATCTTTCTGCACTGCTGGACGAATTTCAAAAATCCAATTAAAATCCTTCGTCAAGTTAGAGAAACGTCCATCCTTCATCTGCCACAAACCATTGTAGAATGTGCCCAACAACAAGCCAGAAGGAAAGGCATCATATATGGTTGTAAACGCATGAGGCATGCCAGGATTGGTCTCCACGCTCCAATGCATGGATGCCGCACCATCGGCTGAAACGAGATACAAACCGTCGTTGTCTGCCGAAGCCCAGAGTCCCTTCTGATAGGGTGTAGCATTGACAGCCTTCGAGATGGCAAAGACCGAGTTCTTGCCAATGGTGTTCTTCGTGATGGAATTCTGTCCAATATAGTCGAAAGCCGACTGATTGATTGGTTTCATCACCACGCCTTTCATATACACACCCACCCAGACATTGCCAAACGAATCGTATGTCGCATCAGGCACATTGCTCGTCGCCATGTCAAAATCTTTCACCGAGATGACATTCTGAACCAGTTGCTTGGTCTGCTCATCATAAACACGCACACCTCCGCCATCTGTACTGATGAACAAACGTCCCAACGTCCAAGGCTTGATGTTCAGCACGGCGCCGCCCAGTTCTGCTGTCGATGCCACCAGTTCATAGCGGTCTTCACCCGAATTATAGACATAAAAACCATTATTGTAAGTGGCGGCATACAACTTGCCCGACGAACTTGCACAAATGTTTCTGAGCAGACTCAGTTCTTCATATTTACGGAACGCCTTCGATGTTTGCCTGTACAAATCGCCCCGTCCATTGATAACCCAAAGCGTCTTTTTCGGATCCTCATAGAAACGCATGGAACCTATGCCGTCGGTATCGAATTCCGTTGTATGTTTAATGTAGAACTGCCCCTTTTTATCCTTCAGGAGTTCGCCATTTCCATAGCCAGCATAGCAGACCAGCACCCGCTTTTCTTTGACACGATTGATGCTCATCACACGCGCCTTGATTGTATCGCCGCCTTCCCTGACAAAAGGAATATTCGCAAACTTGTCTGTCGCATAATCATACATCTGCACACCAGCACCTGTACCGACCAGCATCTTTCCCTTCTCATACTCAAACACGCACGTGCTCTCATCGCTCAGCAACGAGGACGGGTTGCCTATTTCATGGCGATACACATTCATCTTCACTCCATCATAACGATTCAAGCCATTTTGTGTTGTCACCCAGATGTTGTGCCGACTATCCTCCGTGATGTTACGGACACGCGAGTTTGACAGTCCTTGTTTGGAACTGAAAAACATTACATTTTGGGCATCCACACCAAGTGAATCCAACATGAGAAATATGATGGTCAGAATAAAAAGCCTCATTATCGGTTAGTCAAGTTTAGTTTAGTATCATAGAAACCCTTGTTTCGAGTGCAAAGGTAATGAAAAGGAACAAAACGGCAAAAAAAATATAAAAGAATGTACTGAAAAAATATTTTTCACGAAGAAGAAGGCGGGGATGCGTCCTGTGACACATCCCCGCCTTGGTTATCTATCCTAGTTCGGATTCGTTACTTATTTGAGCAAATACTTCTTGCCATTCTTGATGACGATGCCCTTGTAGCTTGCGTTCACCTTCTGACCTGCAACATTGTAGAGAGCGTTGTCCTTAGCAGGAGCAGCCTCAACAGTCTCGATAGCGGTTTCGATGTCGTTAGCCAGCTTCTGAGCAGCAGCTTTGTAGTCATAACCCTCGAGAGGAGCAGTGAAGTAAAGAACGGCGTCTCTTACCCATGTGTTGGTATCCCAGAATGCAGCTGGCTCGTAAGCACCCAGTTCGTCATTCCAAGTATGAGTAGAAGCCTTGCCAGAAACCAAGTGCTCTACTGCACCGATAGTGAGTTTCTGACCGTCCTTGATCTTGATGTCAGTAATGTAAGTTGGGAAGCCATTCGTGTTGTAAGCACCAACAGTGAACGGAACCATGATAGGTGCCTCATCATCCACCTGAGCGAAGATGTACTTATCCCAAACACCGTTTTCATCTTGAGCGTTGAAGAAGCCATAGTTGCCATCAGCGTCTGGATTATTCTTCGATGCTGTACGTGTGTTGATGTTGATGGTATAAACACCTGCAGGAATATTCTCAACCACCTGATAGAACTTGTACTCAGCAGACTGACCATAAGGATTGAGAGAAGCAGTAACCACTGGGTTGTCAGCAGAAGCAGCGCCTGTCATCTTAGCAGAACCAGTGTGTGTTTCAGTCTCACCTCCGTCATTAGTTGTCTCATATTCGAGTGGCTCAAATGTCCAGCCAGTGAAATCAACTGTATTAGCATCAGTGTTAGTAGTGTAGAAGTTCGGATTTCTGATGTAGCCAGAAGCCTTGATACCAGAGAGGAGAAGTTTGTGACCATCAGCATCGTGAGTGGCAACAGATTCAGGATCGGTTTCGTCAAAGCCTTCCTCATCCACCTGAGAGCTGTACTGCTTTTCCTTCAAAGGTTCGAGATCCATACCGTCAACAATAGCCTGATAGAGTGCGAGAGTAATCTGCTTGTTAGCAGCCTCAATGTCAGCAGTTGCATCACTAGCAAGAGCATCCAACGCATCGATTACTTCATCCTCAACACTCAACTTAAGCGCGAGGTCAGAGGCCTGGATAGCACGGAATGTCAGAATGTCAACGATAGACTTAATATTGTTCAAGATACCTGGAACGCCATCCACATCCTTAGATGCAGCAGCCAGTTCTTCGTCAGAGAAGTTCTTAGGATCAACACCATCATACTTCTTGATGATAGCCTCTGCGTCCTGTACCTTTTCGTTCGTCTTGTACTTGCCTTCGAGCGTTTCGATAGAGGTCTGAGCGTCAGCAAGTTTCTTCACGAAGTTGTCGTAGTTAGCCTTGCGATCTGCGAGTTTCTGACTTGCAACAGCCAGTTCCTTCAGCATGTCGTCAACCTCCATAGGATTAGTGAATGTACCCTCCTTAGCCTTCTTGATAGTTTCAGCCAAAGCAGTCTTAGCAGTACCATCGTACTTCTCGTCAGCACCATCCAGATTCATCTGAGCAGTCTCGATACCATCCTTCAGACGCTTGATGTAGAATGCAGCGGCAGATGCTGGTTTTGTTGAAACTTTAAGAGACCTCAACAGCCAAGCCTCGTAGCCAAAATGTGCTCCACTAAATCCTACATAATAGTAACCAGGAGTGCTGATAGAAAATTCGTGCTCAGTAACAGGGATATCATCTTCTTGGTAAGGTGGTTGGGGGCCAATTGTTACTGTAGGCTCAGCCTCGTCCCATTCGTCGATGGCTGTTTCATCTGGATTGTACACACCCGATTTAAATGGTTTGGGAGAACGACTTGTATCCCATGCTGCCATTTGGAATGAAAGGATGTAATCACCTTCATCCAGCCAAAGAGCCTCTTCCGGTGTGATTTCAGCAGGAAGAACTCCATCTACTGCCGCTTGTGCTGCATATTTTCCAAATTCAAGAGAAACTGCGTTACCATTAGGACGAGCACACATATAAATTCCCTGATTCTTATCAGAAGAGGAACCCATCAAACGAGGAGCAGATCCAGCGCCGCTATATGGCTCTAATGGAGTACTCATATATTCTGTACCATCAGCTTTTCCACTGAACCCGTATGGAACATTAGGTTCTGCGATGCTCCAATCAGACTGGTAAGCAACCACTTCTTCAGCATCGCCCTGAGGCTCACCGATTTCGAATGTGATGATAGCATCCTCAGCAGTAACGCTCTCCTCTGCATTCATAAGACCTTCGATGATGAACTCATATTCGCCATCTGTAAGACCAGACACAGGAGCGGTAACAGTCTTGCCGTCCTCTGAAAGTTTGATGTCAGCAGTAAGATCAGTCTTCTTTGTACCCTTCTTCAGAGTTGCCTTAGCCTTCTTCGTGCTCACTGCAGTTGTGAAAGTCATAGAAACTTCCTTCACATCCTCTGGCTTCAGATTGAATGATTTGTTCACAGGCACAGAACTTCTCACAGTGGGCTGACCCCATGCTGCAAATTCTGTATCAACGAGTTCGTCCCAATAACCCTTTTCGTTCTTGAATGGGAACACCTTCACCTGACCCTGAGTGTCAGAACTTGGACGGTCAGCAGAAGCGTAAAGCAGATCGTCAGCACCGTCGAAACTTACGACTACGTCAGACTCTTCATCCAACATGGCATCAACAAGGATATAGAGGAAACCATCCTCCTTACCTTCCAGATAAAGCACATCTGTCTCTTCGCCATCAACTGTAACCTTCACGAGGTCAGTATCAAGAGAGAAAGTGCCCTTGTTCTGCTTGGCAAGATTTGCGATGTTGGTAGCATAGCCGAAGTCAATCTTGATGATTTCAGCGCTGTAAGTCACTTCCTTCACAGTCACGCCCTCTTCAATCTTGATATCGTCAAGATAGTAAGTAACAGGGCAGAACATATTGGCAATGAAGAAGTAAACCTCAGGAAGTTTCTCATTGAAGTGAGATCTGTAAGTTTCACCTGCCTGACCGCCAAATCTTGCTGGATATTCACCTGTACCCTGCCATGATGGAATCGTAGCGTCCATTGCCTCTGCCGTTGGGTTGTAAACCACATACGACATGTGCTGCCACTCACCGTTGAATGGAGTCTGTGCGTTAGGACCTGTCGCCTGATTCAAACCATAGCTCAAGATAGACTTGTCATAGTTCTCCATACCCTTAGAGAGCCAAGAAGTAAGTTTAGTTGCCTCTTCAGTTGGGTTTCCATCAGCGTCAGTTCCCTCATACGTTGGATCAGCCTTAACCCAGAAGCTGACACGATAAGGAGTTTCCAACTTCATGGGGAAACTCATCTTGAAACCACGGTCCCAAGACATTCCTACAGCACCTGTGTTGGCTGCCATGAAACAGTACTCACCGCTGTGTGGGTCGTCGGTTGACTTTTCAGTCCACTCGTCGGTGTCTTTGTAGTTCACCCAGTCGCCATAGGTACCAAGCTCTGGGGTCAAGGCATACTCCGTCTTGAAGGCTTCCTTTTGAGTGTCGTCCTCAAAACCGAGTTCTGCCACAACAGTCTGTGCCTGCATCGAAGCAGTGCAGAAAAGACCAGTTGCAATCAGTAAGTAAATTCTTTTCATACCTAAAAAGTTTTTGGTTAAATGAAAATTGGTTAATTGTTTGTTTTAATAAAGTTTTTGGTTAAATATAAATTGGTTGTTTGGGGTCATATAATATATAATGTGGCTTTTTGAAGGTCATCACCGCACTTCCATAGAGTCCTTGCGGCAATTTCGCAACAAAATCCGTTGCAAAGTTATAGAAATTGCAAAAAAAGGATTTTCGACGATGTTACATGATTTTTTCAATAGGTTACAAATGTATCGGGAAGCATGGCTACATTACGATTTCAGGATGTTACAGGAAACAAAAAAAGACCCCGAAAGCCTTACAACAGACTTTCGGGGTCATTTTGTTGCAAACGTGGCTGAAGCAGAACTTCAATGCACGTTATTTACCCATTATTTGAACAGCAACTGAGCCATTTCCTTGAGGCTGCGACGCCAAGTGAGGAACTCATGTGCTGTACCTTCAGACACATAAGAGAAGGCATTGAAACCGGCAGCCTTGAGGTCTTCAACCGACTTCTTCACGCCGTCAGGATTCTCTTTCGAGCCGCAAGAAGTGAAGATGAACTTTGGCTTAGCCTTGCCCTCGAAGTCAGCAGGAGCGTAAGTGCCACCGCTGAGGAGTCCGTACCAGTCAAATGTCTCCGGACGAGCCAAAGTGATGTTCTTGGTCTCCATGCCACCCATTGACAGACCAGCCATAGCGCGGCTTTCCTTCTTGGCAATAGTGCGGAAGTGGCTGTCCACGTATGGAATCAGTTCGTCAACCAGCACCGTCTCGAAGTTCTTGTAGTTGAAACTGCCCAGAGTGCCGAAGCCAGCATCGTTGGTCATACCATAAGTCATCACGATGATGAATGGTTTGGCCTTACCCTCAGCGAGGAGGTTATCCATGATGAGACCAGCGTGACCTTGGTTGCTCCAAGCGTATTCGTTCTCACCCCAACCGTGCTGGAGGTAGAGCACTGGATACTTCTTCTTTGGATTCTTGTCATACTCAGCAGGAGTATAAACAAAGGCGCGACGCTCAGCGTTAGTGCTTGGTGAGTGGAAGAGAATCTCAGTCACGTTGCCGTGTGGCACATTCTTGAGTGCGTAGAAGTCACGGTCGTGAGCAGGAATTTCGATACCGCTCTCCCAACGGGTAGAACCATAATAGTTGTTCGTGCCTGGGTCGTTCACGGTTGCACCGTCAATGGTCATGTGGTAGTAGTGGAAACCTTCGTCCATAGGACCGTCAGTGGTACCAGTCCACACACCACCTTCACCCTTCTTCAGCACCGTGCCGCCGTTGCCGCCAAGACCGAGGCTGACAATGACACTACGAGCCTCTGGAGCCTTAATCTGGAAACGAGCATAGCCCTGAGAGTTCACCTGAGGATACTCCTGGCCAGGCTGGTTCAGTTCGTTGGGCTTGAAGTCCTCGATAGGAGTCACGTTATCCATAGCAGGATCGAAGTTCTTGATAGCATAGTAAACAGGCTTTGGACGGAGATTCTCGTCGAATGGCAGTGGGTGATTGTTCACACCTACCCAAGAGTCCTTATCAGACACGTTCCAGAAAGTCACGTTGTCGATGATGTCCTTATACTTACGATAGAGACGGAACAACTTGATGTAGCGGTCGGTCTGCATCGTCACGAGGTGAGCAGGAGCCTGACCAGCCTGACCACGGGAGAACTGCAACTGACCACCCATCTCCTCATTCAGACGGATGTCAAGTTCAGTCACATGGATGTGCTTCACCAGTTCTGAATACTTCTTGATGGCGGCTTCCACCTCTGCCTCGTCTGGACCATATGAGTTGTAGTGCCCCTGCATGCCGATACCAGTGATTGGCACGCCAGCATCCTGCATCTTCTTCACCATGTTGTAGATGCGGTCGCGCTTAGCAGGCTGGAAAGCATTGTAGTCGTTGTAGAAAAGGATGGCATTGGGGTCAGCCTCGTGTGCATACTCAAAAGCCTTGGCAATGAACTCGTCGCCGCAGAGTCTGTAGAGTTGGCTCTCACGATAAGGGTTAGGCTGCTGACCGAAACGAGCGGCACCCGCATCAGACATGGCTTCGTTCACCACGTCCCATGCATACACCACATCCTTGTAGCGGTTCACCACCGTATGGATGTGTTCACGCAGACGCTGGTAGAACACTTCCTTCGTCACAGGCTTGCCATTCTTGTCGTTGAACATCCAGTTGGCAAACTGAGAGTGCCAAACCAGGCAGTGACCACGCAACTTGATGCCGTTCTGACGGCAGAAGTTTGCGATAGCATCGGCATTCTGCCAACGCCACACACCCTCTTGAGGATGCAGTTCACCCGGCTTCATGTCGTTCTCAGCCGTAATGCTGTTGTAGTTTTTCTTGATGATTTCCACCGTTTGAGGGTCGTTGATGTTGCGCATGTTCACTGCCACACCCACGGTGAAGTAACCCTGGTAAGTGTCCTTGTAACCCTTGTCAGGGTTGGTGTCTGGATTGCGCCCGAACTGAGCCGAAGCCGTCAGAGCCAAAGATGCCAGAAGCACAGAAAAGATAGTTTTCTTCATCATTGATTGGTTTTAAAGATTTAGTAATATTACCATATATAATGTGTCGTGATAATGCCATTACTCTCTCCCGCATTACAGCCCCAGATTCACTTGTCCGCCCACTTGCTTGGTTGCATAGTAAAAAGCAGCATAGCGAGTACCCATAAAGAGACGGCGGTAGTCGAAACGCATCTTGTAATTGGCAGTGCCAATCTGCGTGAAGTTCTTACCGTCCAGGCTGTAGTAGAAGTTTGCCGTGTCACGCTTAGGACTGAAATCGCCGAAATCGCCATCAATGCGCAGATAAATCTTACCCGCCTTGCCCTTAGGCAGTTTCACGGTTTCCACCTCTTTCACCTTCACATCAGTGATTTCCTTCGTGTTGTTCGACAAGCTCACATTCTCCTCACTCATGGTTAGACTATACTGCCCCCCATTAAGTTTAATCGTCAAAACGCCAGAATCACCATTTAATGCTGCAAAACCAGCACAATCGCCCTCTTTCATCTTTCTGGCATCAATGCAAATGGTGTCTGAGCAAGTAGGTCCCCATGTACGCCAAGTGAGCGTGTTGCGGGCATCATAAATGCTCTTGCACAGTTGCGAGGTCTTCAGCACCAAACCTTCCCACGAAGAAGTCTGGCGATAAGTGGCAGCATCGCGCATCGGCTTACCGAACTGAGGTTTTTCACCCTTCTGAGGCATGGGAGCAATGTCAGCCTTGATATAATTGTGGTTCCACTGATAATCTTTTTCAATCACAGCATAGGCTGGTTCCTTGTGGCACTCGCAGTCGCCATCCAACGACACGACCTCAGGAATGACACCGTCGCCATTGGTGCCCAGCACTGGCCAACCGTCAATCCACGAACACGGCTCGACGGTGAGCACACGCCCCACGCCATCACGGTCCTGGAACATCACGCCATACCACTCTCCATGCTTGCCATCCACGATGGTGCCTTGACCTGCAAAGTTGAAACCACCCAGTTTGCTCTTCAGAATCACCTTCGAGTCGTAGGGACCCTCGATGTTCTTGCTGCGATAAGCAATCTCCTCACGACCCGAACCTGGCCAGGCAATACAGAGCAGATAGTACATGCCATCGTGTTTGACCACGCGGCTACCCTCATGCAGACCCTGCGGCTTACCTCTCAGTTCCAGCTTCTTGCGGATACCACCAGGCTTCTCACCTGTCAAGTCAGCGTTCAGCTCCACCAACGTGATGTCGCCACTGCCCGAGAACACATACACACGGTCGTCGTCATCGAAGAACAGCGACGAGTCGTGATAAGCAGGCAGACGGCTGTGCAATTTCCAGCCCTTGGCAGGGTCGTCCGTCTTGAATACCATCGACTTGTGAGGGTCATCGTTCGCTACGAAGAGTGCCCAGAACGTACCTTTGTGGTAACGCAACGAGGTGGCCCACTGTCCGCGACCATACACCGTGCCCTCCTTCAGGTCATAGCGAGGCGTGTCTTTGATTTCGTCAAAGAGATACGACACCGTCTCCCAATGCACGAGGTCCTTGCTACGCATAATGGGACCACCCGGGAACACATGCATCGTTGTCGTGACCAAATAGTAATAGTCACCCACACGGATGATGTCAGGGTCGGGAGCGTCAGCCCAGATAAACGGATTCTTCACTTTGATTTTGGGTTGGCTCGACACCTCTGGCAGGGGGTCAGAAGCCGATGTTTGTGCTGAAGCCACTGCGGCCAACAGAAAACAGATAGCAGATAGGATTTTTTTCATATTACATATTACGTTTTGGAAAAAGCATTTTGTGCAAAGTTACAAAATAATTGACAACAAGATTTGCACTAATGTTGCATAAACTTTTCTTTTTGATACATCCACCCGTTCAAGACTGCCATTTCTCCGCTAAAAACGCAAAAATAAACCTATTTGAAAATAATTGAAACGTCACAAAAAGTCGTTTCGGCAAAAAGTCCGTAACTTTGCACCAGAAATTGATAATAAATAGGTTAGTAAAAAAAAGTTTAGTATTAAAGATGGAGGACTTCTCTTCGTGATGAAGGGAAGTCCTGTTTTTTTCATCATCTTCATTCGACCCACCATGCAGCACCAACCTCCCCATCACCCCCCCTATGCATTTTTGCGGGCAAGACTTACATTCGCATATGAGGAATACTTGCATGTGCGAGTGGAAGTCACAAGAGAGCGTATATGGAAGTCACAAGATGCGCACCGTGCACGAAATAACACGCGCTGTAAGAACGAAATATTTCACGCTGTAAGAACGAAATGGTATGCGCTGAGTGCGCCTTTAGGGAGTAAAGCACACACCAGCATCCTACTCCATCCCACACCCGTATCCACCACCATCGTCATTCGGGACCTTCCGCATTGACCAAACAAGACATGGCGCATTCACCATACAGTACACGTCGCCATCACCACGTCGATGGTGGAAGATTGCAGATTTTCGCGAAAGAATGCATTGTTTTTCACTCAAACACGAAACGGTAAATTGGATTGGAGGGTATGGCGGGAAGCAATACGAATAACAAGAATTTCGCCCCATAGATTGCACAGATGGACACAGATGTTCTATCTTGTCATGCGTTTTTCTCACACAGAAAAACGCACTGTTGAGGACGGTCTCCCACTTTTTAACAAGAAAAGGATGGATATGTTTCCTTTCCTCTTTTGCGAGAACAAAGAAGACACAAAAAAAGTGCCTCCGAACATTGTCGAAGGCACTTCCTTGGAATTAATCACTGAGTCAACTGGAAAAAGTGGAATCAGTGATTAGTTTTAAAGATAAGCACGAAATTACCCTACCACCAACGAGAACTTTAATCCTAAAGCCCCTGCCATTGACAGGAATGTAGAAAGTTGCATGTCTGTCTTACCCTGCTCAAGGGAAGATATGTATTCACGCTTCTTACCCATACGCATGGCAAGTTGCTGCTGAGTCAACTTCTGACGTTTTCGTTCACCTTTCAGTAGTTCAGCATAATACCACGCTTCGGCTTTCGCTTCAAACTCCTGACGGCTGGGTGAACCTACAGGACCATAAGTTTCAGCCAAGCGATCTGACATCTTTGGCAATTTTGCCCATTTTTCGTCATCAATCTTAATCATAAACTTTCCTCCCATTGTTTTAGTAATCGAGATGCTTTCTTGATTTCTGCATGATATTGCTTGGATCCTTTTTCCACAAACGAGTTGAGCATCACCATCCTACGGCATTCCATGAAGTTTTCAGCATCGATGGCAAAGAGCACGGTACGATATTCGTTGTTGCCTAATGAAACACGCATCTCGTAGAATTCCGTCTTCTCTAACCTCTTAACGAACTTGGTGCTAACCACATATTTTGTGAACATAATGCTAAACACATAATCGTATTTTTCTTTCACTTTGGGTGGCAACGCAAGATAGTATTCTTCAAACTCTTTCGTATAAGTTGCTTCTCGAATTCTTTCGTTCATGATGCAAAGGTAATCAATTTGTTCCAAACAGACAAATAAATGTAAGTAATTTATTTCAACCTGCTTGTTTCGATGCACTAATTGATGAAGTAGTTCTTGGTCTGACCCTTGTAGGTTGCCTTCACAATAGCACGTCCGTTGGATACAGCACCAATCTGGAAAGTCACGGCTGGATCGGAGGCTGTAGCCTTGATGACAGAATTGTCCTTGAGCGGTGCGTATGCCTGATAGTTATTTGCCATCATGAAACCGTTGTCGTTGGTGGAGAACATCGGAGCAGCAGGCAGTTTGATGTCCTTTCCATCGACGGTGATGGTCACGGTTGGAACAACGGGAGCCTTCACGCCTGCACCCTTGCCAAAACTGATTCCGTGGAGGTCGAAGAGTCCTTGTGGACGCTGCTGACCCTGCTGTCTGCCACCACCAAATTGTGGACGGCCCTGTGGCTGCTCAGGCTGCTTGATTTCATCGCCTTCCACCACAAGGTAGATGGCGTGCTTGCCTGTGAGACCTTCCACTGCGGGAACGCTCACATGGTAAGCCTCTCTCTTATTAGCAGAAGCTGGCACGTCGATGACACCAATCTCCTGACCCTTCCAAGGATTGTCCAACTTGACATGAATCTTGAAAGCACCCTTGCCAGCAGGCGTCAGGTTCAGTTCCAATGTCGTGTTGTCGCCTTTCTTTGTGCCTTCGAAAGCCTTCACGCCCTTGGCATCCTTTGCCAAACCACCAAAGCCGAAGTATTTGAAGCCGATGATACCACCATTCTGAATGCCTGCGAGATCCATGGAGTTGTTCCACACATCGTGATTGTCCTGCATCCACTGGTTGCTGTTAGGTCCATACATGAAGCAAGCAAGACCTGCAGAGTAGTAAGCATAAGGAGGAAGACCGAAAACCTGGAATCCTTCAGAAGTCACCTCGGCACCTGTATATTCGTTGCCATCGCTTGCCTTTGCTGTCCACTCGTTGTTCTTTGTGTAAGGATCGTAACCCACGATGCGAACTTTACCGCCATCAGCCACTGACTTCTTGTCCCATTCAATCTTGACCGGAGCCACCATTGCCTGACGTGCATTGCCGAAGCCACGTGGAGGACGGTGATAGAACACATACCACTGGCCATTGATTTCCTGAATAGAGCCGTGCGTGTTGTGACCTGCGTTAGTCGTAATCAACTTGGAACCATCTTCGTTCACCACAACGCCACGAGAGTCAACCAGCACACCACCAGAACGCCAAGGACCCAGTGGGGAGTCGCCGTAAGCATAGCGAAGGGCTGAGTTGGTGTTGCCCAATCCGTATTCCTTACCGCTATAGCCAGAGAACACCATCACGTATTTGTTTCCCACCTGACGGATGGAAGATGCCTCGAAGAAGTTGAAATCGAGTGGGTTCTGACCCTTGTAGAGTGCCTTGTACTCGCTACCCGCTCTGTCGAGCAGACGACCGTCGGCGCTGCTGGCAGGAATGAAGGGGTCGATGGGGTCTGTGCCCTGACGCTTGCTGTACATGGTCTTCTGATCGAGTTCGACAGCGGTAGAGTGCTGGAAACCATAGAACACATAAGCACGATAGCCGATGTTATAGTCGGGGTCCTTTTTGTCAGTGATGTTCTCGATGAACACTGAGGGGTCGAAGTCAATAAGCGAACCTTCCACACACTGACGGCCATCAGGAGTCAGATTGACTGGAGTGAAGGGACCATTGGGACGGTCACCCTTACACACCATAGGAGTGCGACGCCAACCGCGAGAGTGAGGATAGAGCCAATAGGTCTTCTTACCTGTTGTTTTGTCCTTCACCTCCACGAGGTCGGGGGCATACATGGTGTCCCATCTGCCATCCACATAGTGAGAGAAGATAGGACCTTCGTCGCGCCATTGGCTGAGGTCCTCAACGGGTGCTGACCACATGCGCACATCATTGCCGCAATAAGCGGTGTAAGTCACATCGTGCGAACCAATGATGTAGGCACGATACTTGCCTGGATTGTCGGGGTCTTCAAAGACACGAGGTTCGCCATCCGGCAGATGCTCCCACAAAGGGAGGTAAGGGTTCTGGGCATTCATGGAGAGTGCGCAGAACGAGAGAATTGCAAAAAATAGTTTTCTCATTTGTTTGTTTTATATGGTTTGTTTTTAATGTTTCAATTCAACAATTTGTCCAGCCTTGACAGCCATTTCATACTCGTTGACACCATCGTGAGTGGAAACAAGAGACAAGCCCTTGGCTGACAACGTGTCTTTGCAACGAATGCGGAGTGTACCATCCTGCTGTGCCTTGATGGTCGCAGTCTTGAGGGTGCCGTTTGCCCATGCCTCGCTGACTTCGTAACCACCACGGGCACGGAGTCCGCTCACACTACCCTCTTTCCACGCATCGGGAAGGGCTGGCAACAAATGAATGGCTGGCTTCTCCACTGTAATGGGGTCACTCTGCATCAGCATCTCCGCAATACCTGCCGTCACACCGAAGTTACCGTCAATCTGGAATGGCGGGTGTGCATCGAAGAGGTT
>Ga0256406_1002444_pt1 | contig 26232 bp, 25 predicted proteins | sample RumenRJG_03DNA_FD_185986 | JGI IMG/M metagenome (GOLD analysis project Ga0256406, IMG submission 185986) | Bovine rumen microbial communities from Lethbridge, Alberta, Canada - RJG_03 | ecosystem: Host-associated > Mammals > Digestive system > Stomach > Rumen | place: Canada: Alberta | collected...
GGCAGCAGGCTGCGTCACCATTGAAGCCCAAAGCTGCCAATATCGCTGCGGCGGATAAACTATTAGTAGTAATTTATTCGCTTATGAAGAACGGCTCAACTTTCCGTTCCTAAGCAGATTATAGAACAAATTTTCAAAACCGGGGAGCCTGTCTCCTCTTTTCGTGGCTGCCGATCAGAAAAATTCTGAAGCTTATGAATTTATCGAAGAAATCTCCGAAAAAGGGCTTGATTTAATTTATTAAGTTTATGTGGACTAAGAGGGATAACTGCATATATATAGGCTGAGGTGAAGTATGAAATGGAATGTCAGAATGATTGCGCAGGTTCTTTTGACTGGCTGCTGTGTGCTGTCAGGGGTATGTACCACATTACATTATTACCGCAGGAATGAAGTACGGCTGGAGTTGAATTGCAGGGAGGCAGAGGTGGAACAGTACAGCAGCTTTGATGCCATGGCGTATGTGAAGGAAATGAGTACAGCAAAGACGGTAGTGGAACTGCCCTGTGTGGATACGAGTGAACCCGGGGAACAGATTGTCGTATACCGGATGGAAGGATGGGGGAAGAAGATTGAAAGAACACTGCGGGTCAAAGTAGTGGAAAAGGAAGAGAAAGAAGAAAGAAGGATAGAGGTGCAGTAAAGAAAAGCAGAAGACTTACTGGAAGTCTTCTGCACATTTCAGACCATAGGCACTTTCGGTATGCAGGACGGCATTGTCGATGGCTGCTGCTACTGCTTTGGCCCCAAGTGTACCGGCAATGTTGAGATCGGATGCGATGGTGCCATAGCTCATGGCATACAGGCTGTCGCCATCCCATTTGGTATGAACGGGATAGATGGTTCTTGCATAGCCGTCGTGACCCATGCCGGCGATCTTGGTCAGTTCGGTCTTGTTGAATTTTCCGTTTGTCAGGATGGCGCCGATGGTGGTGTTTGTATGTTCTTTAAGAGTAATGCTGTTCTGCATGGCAAAGAGGGCTTCTTCACAGCTTGCCTGAAGCGTACCGTCATCACTGATCATGCCGGCAAGCTTTCTGCCGTCTGAAGGATCATAAACATCTCCCATGGCATTGACAGCGACAATGGCGCCAACCTTCAGATCACCTGCCTGAAAGGCAGCAGCCCCGATGCCGGACTTCATTGCCTGATCCGCTCTGCCGGCCTTGCCTACAGATGCGCCGGTACCGGCACCATGATTGCCTTCTTTGAAGTTCGGGGCATTCAGGCATGCGGTATAGCCCATGGCGGCATCCGGTCTGATATCTCTTCGGCCAACCCCAAGATCAAACAGACAGGAAGCACAGACAATCGGCACAACCCCATAGCCGGTTTCAAAGCCGATGTTCTTTTCTTCCAGATACCGCATGACGCCTGTGGCGCTGTCCAGTCCGAAGGCAGAACCGCCGGAGAGCACAACGGCATGTACAGCATCATTGCTGGCAAGCGGATTGAGCAGGCCGCTTTCCCGGCTGGCCGGACCGCCGCCCCGGATATCAATGCCTGTACAGGCACCATGCGGTGCCAGAATGACGGTGACACCTGTACCGGCCTCGGTGTTTTCGGCCTGGCCGATGGAAAAACCTTCAATATCAGTAATGCTGATCTGCTTTAATATGGAATTCATACTGTTACCTCGAAACTAATTTAGCACAGATTACACGTCAGCATCATTTTTCATCAGTTGATTATGAAAACGTTATTATTTTTGGCATTACATGCGCATGCATGTAAAAAAGTTGATATACTAACAGCGAATCACAAGTTCTTAGACAAGGGGATCTTTTATTACATGGCAGGTCGTGATTATTTTTCATTTGAAACCATACGCGATCATGATAAGAACATTATCTGTTATTACGTTACAATGATCGGGACTATCGAGGAAGATGGCGCTGTCCACATGCGGACGGATCTTGGCAAAGAAGGGGACGAGAAGATGGCGTTCGGCCGTCTGACCGTCCGCAACTATGATAAGAAAATACAGATGCTGACAAATGAGACAGGGAGCAGAGTCTACTATCATTACTGGAATGAAGAAGAAGGGTCAGTGGATATCATCAGTTTTACGGCCAAGGGATGGAGAGCGGATGAAGCGTTTGCGTTTGAAGCAGGCGATAGAGTACTTGTTCAGGGAAAAGCATTTATCCGTAAGAATGATGAAGGGCGGTTCCCGGGCAGAAATCCTGAGCTGAGTGTAACGGCAAGCGGTCTGTTCAGAATCGGCAGAGCCAGAAGACCGCACCGCGGTATGAATGCCCAGCCGATCCCGCAGAAGTGAGAAGTTCATCATAAAGGACTTCTTTTTTTGTTATCCTTTCATTCTGCACAACAGACGTGAAAATAGAATACAATAGACAGTATTAATAAAAGCCGGAAAGGCAGGCATTTTATGAAGCAGAACAGTAATACGGATATTTTGATTGAACAGCTGAAGCAGAATCAGTATGAAAGTGAATTGGAACGGCGAAAAGACGCGGATGCACTGTTTGCGACAGGCTGTGCAGAAGATAATGATACATGAAAGAGCCTGGCGCTTTATTATCTGGCCTCGGAAAGAATAACGGCACAGGATGAAATGAGGCTGGATCATCTGCTGGGAGAGGATATACGGGATAAAGTGACAGGACTGCTCATGATGCGTCCTTTCCTGCATCTGGCGGATGAAAAGAATAAAAGAAGGAAAGAGGGAAAGAAGTTTGTCCTTCTTTTCTACAATATTCTCAACTTTGCAAAATATAATTACAGGTTTGGTCTGGATGAGGGGGACAGACTGCTATTGTCAGACCGTACGATTGTGTACTGGAACAAAGCTGCCCAGGCCCTTACCGGCTACAGCAGGGAATGGATGTGCGGCCGCCGGTGCAATGAAACCCTGCTGAAACATATGGATGAGGCAGGCAATGATCTCTGCCGTTCGAAATGTCCGTTTCTGAAAGTGCTTGAAACAGATCAGCCGGCTGCACAGAATCTCATTCTGCATAAGCAGGATGACGGCACATTGAAAGTCAGAGCCGTATTTACCCCGATCAGAGACGCCAACGGTACAGCTGTTGAAGTTCTGGGGCAGTTCTATCCTTTGGAAGAGGAGGTACATCCATGATTGCAGGCATGTATGATCAGAGCATTATGAATATGATTCAGAAGCTCAAAGACGAAGATGAAGACAGTGCGGTAATTGCCGATGAGCTGTATCGCATTGGCAGATCCATGCAGGATGATTATCTGATGGGCATTGCCGTCTATGGCAGGGCCAGAGCGCGTCTGTTTGATTCACTTCATCTGAATGCGGTCATGACAGATGCTCTGGAAGCGGTGGAACACAGCAAGCTGGCCAAGAATTATGATACGCTGTGCCGGGCTTATATCCTGCTTGGCATTGTATCGGATATTCATATCAACTATCCCCTGGCCGTTGCCTACTATATTGATGCGGCCGGTATTGTTCCCAAAACGGAGAATCCAAAACTGAATGGTGCGATCGTCAATACCAATATTGCCCAGATCTTTGCGGCTGTACATGAATATGAAAAAGCAGAATACTACAATAACATGGCTATTGAACTGATGATAGGAGCAGAAAAAACACCAGCCTATGTAAGGGATATGGCATCCATGCTTGCCAGTTCTGCAAGCTATGCCCTGGAAGCCGAAAATGATATAGCGGAAGCAGAAAAGAAATACAGCGAAGCAGAAAAGCTCAGAGGCAGAGAAGGCTGGGATGAGTTCAGCGATATGGATCAGCTGCTGACAAGAATCCGTATTTCGGCCGCCAGGCACGATGATGCAGAAGTCATGAAATACTATCATGATTTCATGGCAATTCAGACCAGTCTGCCATATACGGCTGACTGTATTGAAGGTGTGAATTATCTGCTGAGCTATATGATTGAGCATAGGCAGTTCGAAGCCTGTAAGGAAATCGTTGCGTATGTTGAAAGCAGACTCGATACAGAAGTACCTGGTGTACTGATGCAGGTATATGATGAGGAAATACGCTACTACAAGGCGATTGGAAACACGGGAAAGGAACATGCCATGGCATTGAAGTACTATGAAGCCAGCATGAAAAAAGCCAATGAGGATGACCGTGCTGCGGTGATTGCGGTAGAAGGTTCATTGTCCGGGGCAAGACTGAGTGAAGAAAACACAAGGCTTCTGAAAGAAGCGGAAACGGATCAATTGACCGGCCTGCCCAACCGCTATGCCTTGCATACTCACAGTGAAGAGCTGTTTGACGCATGTTACAGGGAACAGAGAAATCTTGGCGTAGAGATCATGGATGTGGACTTCTTCAAGGAATACAACGATACCTATGGTCATGTAAAGGGGGATGAATGCCTCAAGGCAGTTGCGGATGTCATTAAGAAGGAGATCAGGAAAGAACCAGGCATGTTTGCGGCAAGGTATGGCGGTGATGAGATTATTCTGATGTATGACAGTCTGTCGGAGGAACGTATGGAAGAAATCATGCAGGAAATTGAAGATGGCGTGCGTGATCTCCATATGGAACACAGGAACTCAAAGGTTTCTGATTCTGTTTCAATATCACAGGGACTGTATTCTGCTGTGCCGAAGTTTAAAAACAGAATATGGGATTATACGGCCGGTGCTGACAATGTGCTGTATTATGTGAAGAATCATCATAAGGGAAGCTGGTGTCATACAAATCGGCATAATTACCGTTCGCCTGAAAATGGCACAAAAGGATGGGAAAAAGAAAAGAAATGAGGCAATTTACATGGACTGCCTCATTTCTTTTCAACAGCATGCAAATAAAAAAGTTCGCTGCTTACAGCGAACTTTTTAAGTGGAGCTTAGGAGGATCGAACTCCTGACCCCCTGCTTGCAAAGCAGGTGCTCTCCCAGCTGAGCTAAAACCCCAATACAAATTCGATGATGGTGGGCCTGAATGGATTTGAACCAACGACCTCACCCTTATCAGGGGTGCGCTCTAACCACCTGAGCTACAGGCCCGCATCTCATCGAATGCTTTGTTATAATACCCCCAGGTTCATGGGATGTCAACAGGAATTATCAAATTTTTTAAAAAGTTTCCTGGTTTGCTTTAATAAAGGCTGAACGCATCTGTTTTACTATTTCAGAAATGAAAAACGATGGCAGTTCGCTGCTGCCATCGTAATCAGGCTGTTTGATTTGAATCAGGCAATGGAAATATCACCAGAGCTTTCCAAAGCTCTTTCTTCCAGCCTCTGATCTGCCCATACAGGATAGTAGCTGGAGAAAGCAGCCAGGAAGTCATTGGCTCTAAGATACATGACTGCCAGTTCACTGTAAGAGTCTGGTCTGTATTCATCCTGGGTGATTGTCTCCTGCATTTCGGCCGGCATGGTATCTTCACAGAGATCGCGGAAGAAGCGGTCTGTATCATCATTGACAGAACAGAGTTTCATCAGCCAGTCATATGCTTTCTCTTCCTCATCCTTCTTGAAGCAGACAATGGACATACATAAAGCAAAGAAGCTTTCCGGACAATCACTGCAGAAGCTGTCATAAAGTTTCTGGGCTTTTTCTTCCTGTTCCATGACGGCATATACAGCTATGAGCTGAAAGCGGGCACCGGTATGATCATCAGGGTTGAGACGGAGAATTTCCTGGTCTGTTTCGGCTGCTTTGGTAAACATATCCAGAGACGCATACAGATCTGCCATCTCTTTCAAGAGACGTATATAAGGTCTGGTCTCAAACTGAAGATAGAACTCGCCCACATATTCTTCCAGATAGGGATGCATGAATGTATTGTCCGCATTGGCTTTCATTTCTCTGAGGGCATCAAGATATGCCAGGGGCGAAGTGATATTCGTGCGGGTAATTTCTCTCTGGATATCGAGATTATTTGGATCAAGGGCAAGAGCTTTCTGCAGAGAAGCCAGTTTTTCTTTCTTAGTAGGTGCTCGATCTGCCATGTCTTCTAAATCATAAATGTCCGGATCACGATGGGTGTCGTTGAGACCGGCATTGTATTTCTGCATGAATTCCTGCAGTACATCATTGAGATCTTCTTCGGATTGGATGTCATCACCGAGGCTGTCAATATATTTCTGCAGGGACGCAATAGCTTTTTCGGAATCACGTGTCATAGGATTTACCTGCCTTTCGCTATCATTATAACGGATTGGCATGGTCAGGCAATTGAATGATCATGGCAGGCTGTGATAGAGTTAATGCGTTTTATTGAGGTGAGACATGGACAGCTTTGTGAACTGGTTTGTGAACGGCATAGGACAGCATATCTCAGCGGAGTGGACAGTATTTATTATTTCCATGATTCCGTTAATTGAGGAAAGAGGCGGACTGCTGGCGGCACGTCTATTGGAAATTCCGATGTGGAAGGGTGTTATTTTCTGTGTGCTGGGCAATATTGTACCGATTCCTTTTATTCTTTTACTGATCAAGAAGGTACTGCACTGGATGGCTGATCATCATATGGGAAGACTGGCAGGCTGGATTGAGGCCAAGGCACAGAAGAACCGGCCCAAGATTGAAAAGTACGGGTTCTGGGGTCTGATGTTGTTTGTCGGCATACCTTTACCGGGAACAGGAGCTTGGACAGGGTCACTAGTAGCGTCTGTCTTTGATATGGATCTGAAGAAAGCATCACTTTCCATTCTGCTGGGTATTTTCCTGGCAGCTGTGATCATGACAATTATTTCCTATGGTGCTTTAGGAGCAGTTCTTGGATAAAGAACTGTTTTTTTGACGTTATAGTCTAGCCACTTTTTAGCCTTTCAGGCTCATTCTGTAAAATCCATGCATGTATAGAAATAATAAAAAATCGCTCTGTTGAGCGATTTTTTAGCGTGCCGACAATCGGAATCGAACCAACGACCTACTCATTACGAATGAGTTGCTCTACCAACTGAGCTATGTCGGCATCTGTGAAAGCTTATTTATTATACCTGTGTGGAGGAATGAATTCAAGCATGGAAAAGGCTCTGCCTCTCTCCCTCTCAGGAGGTATGGCGAAGGAACCTGGACCTTCGGATGTCAATCACCAGTTCGTCTTCTGTCTGTTTTTTGCATTGAAGACGTCCCGGCATGTGTGGTACTTTTAAAATATGGATGAATTATTAGGATTGGAATGTCCTTCCTGTAAAGGAATCATGAAAGTTAAGCCGGGCAGGCTGATGTATTACTGTGCCTACTGCGGAATGCAGATCAGAATCAATGAGGATACGAATGCTGTACCGGTAGAGGATGAAACAGAGGAGATCACATGTCCTTCCTGTTCTGAAGTGGCGGGGGTAAAGCCCGGGCGCCTTTTCTACTACTGTCCTTATTGCGGGATGAAGATTCGAACGGATCGAAAAGAAAAGAAGGCAGTAAAAGAACCGGTAAAGCAGACGGAAGCAGAGACGAAATCCAGCTTTGAGAAGCTGGTGGAAAAACAGGAAGCCAAGAACTATATCAAGCCAAAGGACAAGTTTACCCAGAAGTATGATATTGCGGCCATGTTTGTTTTCTTTCTGGCCATGGCAGCCGGCATTCTCATGGATAATCAGACCGGATCAAAGACAGCTGCGATTGTGATCATTGCCATCGGCATTGTATGTGCTGCTGCCATATACATCAAAGGTGAAATGGATTATCGTAAGTATCGTTCAGCAGAGAAGTGATCCTCTGCTTTTTTCATGCGTTAGAATAGCTTCAAAGCATATGAAGCAGAAAGAGAAGAAGGAAAAGTGACGGCTCTGGCTGTATTTCCAGATGATTCCGGGCATTCTGTATTATCAGATTGTATCTGCACTGATTCTGGATGTGATCATGATCGGTGTCAGCTTGCTGAGCAGTGCATTGATGTCATCCATCGGTCATGAGGCAGTCACAAATGGTGATTTCAAAGCTGCTGCGGTATCATGGCTGTAATACATGGAAGGATGGAACGGTATGCGTAAGAAGGTAATTGGTGTTACTCCGATATGGGATGATGAAAAACAGAGCATATGGATGCTGCCGGGATATATGGATCGGGTTGCCCAGGCTGGGGGAATTCCTGTCATTCTGCCGTTAAAGGGCAGTGAAGAGGACATCCTGCAGGCATTTGATCTATGTGATGGTCTATTGTTAACCGGCGGCCATGATGTGAGTCCGGCACTATACGGCCAGAAAAAAAAGGCTTCATGCGGTTCCATCTGTGATGCGCGCGATCGGATGGAAGAGATCGTATATCATCAGGCACTAAATGAAGATAAACCAGTGCTTGGAATATGCCGGGGCATTCAGATGATCAATGTCCTGCAGGGAGGAACGCTGTATCAGGATCTGCCGTCAGAATACGGTACAGAGGTTGTTCATCATATGGAGCATCCCTATGATGCTTCGGCACATGAGGTAACCATTCAACAGAATACGCCGCTGTATGATCTTTTCCAAGCGGATCATCTTGGTGTAAACAGTCTGCATCATCAGGCAGTTCATGACCTTGGAACAGATCTGCAGGTAATGGCAGTTTCTTCGGATGGCATTGTGGAAGCAGTACGCCACACCCGGCACAGATTTGTCTGGGGTGTGCAGTGGCATCCTGAATTGACCAGGTGGGATGATGGACCGAGCAAAGCGCTGTTTGCAGAATTTGTAAAAGCCTGCTGAAAGCATGATTTCAGGCTGGATAATATCAGTCCTTGAGGATCTTCGTACTGACTTCTGCTATGAAGTTTATGGTCATGCAAGGCCCCCCTTTTGCTATAATTATGCCTGCATGCTCAGATCTATTCTGAAAAGGCTCTGCGATGTCTTTCTTTCTGTTATTGACAGAAAGATATGCCTGGATGAAACAGGGATGGGTAAAGGATGTGATTCAGGATGAAAGGCACATCAGCTGATACCGGAAATTCTGAACAGTCATGAAATGTACCATCAGGAAGCGAAGGAAAATACTTTTCATGGTGCTGATATAATGATGAAAACAGGAAGGCACGCATGGTGATGTGTATGCAGGAATGGTACTGCAATGATCTTTACTGCCGCAGGTATGGACACAGCGGCAGGAATATTCTTCTGGTCAACGGGGCGATGGCGGACTGCTCGTTCTATGATGATCTGGCCTCGTATCTGTCTGATACATATACCGTATACACTTATGATCATCCCGGGTATGGCCGCAGTGATGAAGAAGGAAAGAGCCTGGTGGAACAGGCTGAGGATATTCAGCATCTGATTCATGCGATCGGATCCTGTTCAGTGGTGGGGCATTCCTGCGGTGCCATACCGGTACTGCAGTATCTGATGCAGGATGGATCAGGGATGGATCATGTACTGCTGTATGAACCGTTTCTTTGTGATCTTTCAGATGATATCAGGATTGAGAGACTGAAGAAGGATATGCCGGTGCTTCTCAAAGAAGAAAGGTATGAAGATGCGGGTATGGCATTGCTGGATGTGCTGTCAGCAGAACCGGACGCCAGGGCGTTCGGGGAAGCGCAGCGGGAATATTTTACAAAGAACAGTCATGCGTTCTATGCACATGAATGCATGTCGATGCTTGAATATGGAATGGATTATGGAAAGCTGGATGGCAGAAAGATCTTTGTGGGAATAGGAGACTGCAGTGCCGGTATGCCGTGTGAAGAGATGGCGGAAAGGTTCAGAGAGGCAGCGGATTGTGCAATGGTATGGTTCAAAGGAGCGCATGATGCGCCGTATGAACAGTATCAAGCATTTGGAAAGGCAATGAAAGAACTTTCACTGTGAATGATAATAATGAAAGAAAAGGGCAGAAAGACCTGGCTGATTCATTGACGGACAGGAGTCAGGAATGTTACAGTACAGGCGCAATCGGATAGAGGCGCGGCTGAATGAGTACATACAGGCTAGTCCTGCCAGGGATGCTATGAACCTGTAAGAGGAAAGGAAAGGCCGCCGAAGCAGAAGATACGGCATATCTTCTGCTGGGCATACGGATAAGATCCGTATGACTGTCGCATGTGCGGAGAGCTATCGTTGGGTTAAAGGCAGACTTTTAACAGGCAGGCTCATTTCGTACAGCCTGCCTTTTCCGTATGAGAGGAGAACACATGGCTGATACTGTTTTTGAAGGTGCTGCTACAGCACTGATTACACCGATGAATGAGAAAGGTGTGGATTACGAAGCGTTTGGAAGACTGATTGACTGGCAGATTGAACAGGGCATTGATGCCTTACTGATTGCCGGGACAAGCGGTGAAGGAAGTACATTGTCGGATCAGGAACACAGGGAGGTGCTGCGGTTTGCCGTGGAAAGAGCGGCAGGCAGAGTGCCGATGATTGCCGGAACCGGATCCAACCACACGGATTATGCGATTGATCTGACCAGGTATGCCTGCAGCATCGGCTATGATGCGATGCTGGTCGTAACGCCTTACTATAACAAGGCGACCCAGAACGGCCTGGTGAAGATGTATGAGGCGATTGGAAGTGCTTCTTCAAAGCCATTGATTGTCTATAATGTGCCATCGCGTACGGGGGTCAATATTGAGCCGGCTACCTATGTCAGGCTGATGAATGTGCCTAATGTCAAAGCGATCAAGGAGGCCGGCGGCAACATTTCCAAGGCTCTGGATACCTATGCTTTGACGGAAGGAAAGCTGGATCTTTACAGTGGAAATGACGATCAGATCATTCCGATGCTTTCCATCGGCGGTAAGGGTGTGATCAGTGTATTAAGCAATGTACTGCCGAAGGAAACACATGAAATGTGCCGGAAGTATTTCCAGGGTGATGTTAAAGGAGCACTGGCTGATCAGGTGAAGTATCTGCCTTTGATTCATGCGCTGTTTTCTGAAGTCAATCCGATTCCGGTCAAGGCTGCCATGGCTGCTCTTGGCTATGGTGAGAATTATGTGAGACTTCCTTTGACTAAGATGGAAAAAGCACATGAGGCTTTGCTGTTTGATGAAATGAGAAAGCTCGGGGTGCTGAGATGATCAAGGCGGCGGTATATGGGGCCAGCGGCCACATGGGACAGATTGTGCTGGAAAAGCTCAGGGAAGATGAACGCTTCTGTGTGGCAGCCTGTGTGAGTCCGGATTCAGAAGATCGGCCGGAAGAACATGTTTACCAGCATCTTTCTTCTCTGCAGGAAGAAGTGGATGTGCTGATTGATTTCTCCTTCCATACGGCAGTTCATGAAATTATGGATTACTGTGTGAAAAACAAGGTGCCGGCGGTGATCTGTACAACCGGTCAGGATGAAGAAGAAAGACAGGTCATTCAGCAGGCATCTGAAAAGATTCCGGTATTCTTCTCGGCCAATATGTCGATTGGTATTGCCACATTGAAAAAATTAGTACATACAGCCGTGAAGATGTTTCCGGATGCGGATGTGGAAATTGTGGAAGCGCATCATAACCGTAAGAAGGATGTGCCGAGCGGTACGGCCATGATTCTGGCGGAAGCGGTGAAAGATGTCCGTCCGGATGCCGTCTTCAATATCGGCAGGCATGAAAACGGTCAGCGGCAGAAGAATGAAGTCGGTATTCATTCCCTGAGACTGGGGGATGAAGCCGGCATGCATGAAGTGATCATTGATACGGGTACGGAACGGCTGGTACTGAAACATGAAGCACACAGCCGGGCCGTATTTGCGGATGGCGCATTGGAAGCGGCGGCCTATCTTGTGTCACAGAAGGCCGGGCTTTATGATATGCATGATCTGTCAGGAGAATAAGAATGGACGCAGAAGAAATTATCCGCTACATTGCGGAATCAGAAAAGAAGACACCGGTCAAGGTGTATGTGAAGAGTAAAAAACCGCTTGTCTTTGAAAACTGTCATGTGTTTGGCAATGGCGATCAGATTGTGTTCGGGGACTGGAAAGATGTAAAGCCGGTTCTGGAACAGAATAAGGAAAGCATCGAAGATGCTGTGATTGAAAATGACCGTACCAACTCCGGTGTGCCGTTACTGGATGCCAGGGAGATTCCGGCCCGGATTGAACCGGGCGCCATCATCCGTGAGAAGGTGGAGATCGGTAAGAATGCGGTGATCATGATGGGGGCCATTATCAATATCGGCGCAGTTGTCGGGGAAGGTACCATGATTGACATGGGGGCGGTCCTTGGCGGACGTGCCATTGTCGGAAAGCATTGTCATATCGGTGCCGGAACGGTCTTGGCCGGGGTGATTGAACCGGCCAGTGCAAAACCGGTAGTCGTAGAAGATGATGTCATGATGGGTGCCAATGCGGTAGTCATTGAAGGTGTTCATGTCGGCCGGGGCGCCGTAGTGGCAGCTGGTGCTGTAGTGATTGATGATGTACCGAACAATGCGGTTGTAGCAGGCTGTCCGGCCCGTGTCATCAAGATGAAGGATGAACAGACATCCCGCAAGACAGCTCTGCAGGATGCGTTAAGGGAGTTATGAGTATGAACGGATGGAATACTGTACTGGATGACATTGAACCCAGTGCCATCCGTTCTTTTTCCAATCTGGCAAAGCATACTTCAGGCTGTGTTGCCTTGACCCTGGGTGAACCGGATATCGATACGGATCCAGCCATTGAAGCAGAAATAAACACCGCTTTTATAGAGAAAGAGACACACTACATTCCCAATGCCGGTACGATGGACTTAAGACAGGCAGTTGCGGATCATGAAAAGAAAAACGGCATGGACTACATTCCGGAAGAAGTCATTGTGACAGATGGGGCAACCGAAGGCCTGTTTCTGGCTCTGTTTTCCGTATTGAATCCCGGGGATGAAGTCATCATTCCAACGCCCTGCTTTGTTTTATATGAGCAGATTGTCAGATTGTGCCGGTGTACCTTTGTGCCGTATGATGCAATGAAAGAAAACGGGCAGATCAGCTATGCGCATCTGAAGTCCCTGATCACCCCGAAGACAAAAGCCATTGTGCTGAATTCACCGAACAACCCGACCGGTACCATCCTGCATGATGCGTCGCTGCAGGCGGTACATGATGCTGTGAAAGGAACAGGCATTTATGTCATAGCGGATGATGTATACCGCTCGTTTGTGTATACAGACAGATACCACTCCATTACGGAATATCATGATCTGAGAGATCAGATGATCCTGGTACAGTCCTTTTCCAAACCGTATGCCATGACGGGCTGGCGGATGGGCTATGTCTGTGCACCGCTGTGGCTGAGTGAAAAGATGACGCTGGTACATCAGTACATGGTGACCAGTACGCCATCTCTGTTTCAAAGGGCATGTATAAAAGCCCTTGCGGCTGATCCGAAGCCTTTTGTGGAGCGGTGTCATAAAAGACGGGACTATGTTCTGGAAAGACTGGAAAAGATGGGACTTTGTGCGGCTGAACCGGAAGGGGCATTCTATGTGTTTCCTTCCATTGAACCGTTCCATATGAAGTCATTGGATTTCTGCATGGATCTATTGGAAAAGAAGAAAGCGGCTTTGACACCTGGTTCTGCCTTCCATGGGGAAGGACATGTGAGAATTTCATACTGTGCTTCTGAAAAAAATATAGAAGAAGGCATGAATCGTCTTGAAGCGTATGTTAAGGAAATAAGACATGATTGACTGGCTGAAGGAAGCAGAGGCAGAAAAAAACTTTCTGAAAAACTGCTATGAGGATTTCCACCGGCATCCGGAACTGGGCAATGAGGAATACAGGACCACCGGAAAGCTTGCGGCGTATCTTGAAGAGATGGGATTAGAAGTTTATAAACCTCTTGAAACAGGATGCGTGGCAGAACTGAAAGGAAACGGGGATCCAACAGTCTGTTTCCGGGCTGACATTGATGCACTGCCGGTTCAGGAAGAAACAGGCGTGCCGTATGCCTCTGAGAATACATATATGCATGCATGTGGACATGATGTGCATATGACAGCTCTGCTTGGTGCGGCAAGACTTTTAAGCAGGCATAAGGATGAATTGAAAGGCAATGTGCGTTTTCTCTTTCAGAAGGATGAAGAAGGAGAAGGCGGAGCTGAAGCACTGATTGAAAAAGGTGCTCTGGATGGGGTGCAGGCGGTGTTCGGGTGTCATGTCAATCCTGCACTTCCTGCGGGAACGATCGGGATCCGCTATGGCCGTTTCTATGCGGCTGCCATGAAATATGATGTGACGGTACATGGACGCAGTGCCCATGGGGCAGAACCGGAAAAGGGCATAGACGCATTGTATGCCGGCAGTCTTCTGGCTATCAGGCTGAAGCAGCTGACTGGTAATTATGAAGCTACAAGATGTGTAGTGACAACCGGCTCTTTCCATGCCGGAAAGGTCAGAAATATCCTGTGTGAAGAAGCGGTGCTTTCCGGCATTATCCGGACACCCGGACTGGATCTGAGGAAAGTGTTGAAGAATAAGTTTTTTGAAACGGTTCAGGCAGTACAGGATGAGACTGGTACGGAGATCGACCCGGTATTGATTGAAGGGTATCCGGGTGTAGAGAATGAAGCATGCTGTACAGCCTTTACGGAAGAAACAGCCCGGAATCTGCTTGGGGATGCGCATGTTGTAAGGCTCAAAGAGCCGACCATGACAACTGAAGACTTCGGATACTATCTGCAGAAAGTACCGGGCTGTTTCTTCCATATGGGAGTAAACAGCGCCTATCCGCTCCATAACAGTCATATGTGTCCGGATGAAAGCGCACTGCCGGTATTGAGTGCTTTTGAAGCGGATCTTCTGTCACAGGCGTTTCTTAAGATTTGTTAGTCATAATGTCAGTGTTTATTCACACAGATATCACATTTTAACGATAGGATACAACATGTACAAAGGAGATGTGAATGCGTATGGATAGCGAAAAGAACGAAACGGAAAAAAATCCGTCTGAAAATACAGAAAACAATAAGACGAAAGCACCTGATGAGAAAGAAACAGAACAGAAGACGGAAGAAAACAAAGTGAAAGAAACAGAGAAAACGGAAGAAAAGAAAGCGGAAGCGAAGAAAGAAGAACAGCCGAAGGTTATTGATGTACAGCCGGTGAATGCGCCGAAGGAAAAGAAGAAGCATCACTTCGGATGGGATACGTTCGGCAAGATCTGTGCGGTTGCGATTCTGGCTTTTGCCTGCGGTTTCGGCGGAGGCGTTGCAGCGGTAAAGACAGTCGGTGAAAATGAGAAGGAAGAAAGGGTCCAGGAGTTCTCCAGCGGAAATATGCCGGACTTCCAGATGCCTTCTGAAGGCGGCAATTCAGATTCTTCTTCCGGATCCGGTTCAGGTTCAGATCATTCTGATTCACCGTTCAGCAGCTCTGCCGTGATCGGTATTACGGTACAGCAGAAAGCGGACGCAAATGACAGCAGCAAGAGTGAAGTTGTTGTCGTTGCGGTCAATGACAAGTCCAATGCGGATGAAGCCGGAATTCAGGTAGGCGATGTCATTACCAGGATTGATGATGAAGCAGTGACTTCGGTATCCGGCCTGTCGGAGTACGTCAGCAATAAGTCGGTTGGTGATAAAGTGACCCTGACTTATGAAAGAGACGGCAAGGAAGGAACGGCTGAAGTTGAACTTGTCGACAGCAGTAAGATTTCCGACAATAACAACGCAGCCTGAACACAGTTCATACAAGCATGGGTGACCATGCTTTTTTTATGAGCTGCTTCATATGAAAAAAGCACCTTGCGGTGCTATAAGATCTGAATCTGATCACTGCAGAACAGGCATGAGGCAGCCGTCAACAAAATCCAGGCGTGCTGCATCAACATGGTCAAGGGCACTGACTTCCATGATGAAAGCATCATCTGTCCGGGTGATCCGGTTGACCTGATGGGCTATGGAGATGACTTCCTTCATGGCTTCAGCACAGTTTTCACGCGTAAGAACTGTAAAACCGGCAGGGCCGTTCCAGTAAGAGGAATTCACAATACTGTTATAAACATCCTGATAGACGGGCAGGCTGTCTGGATTGATGGCAAGCATATGGAATGTCTCAACATTCATCCAGGTGTATGCGGCCAGGCCGAGGATATTGATCTCTTCGGCTGTCATGACGCTTTTCAGTCTTTCTGCAATCAGGGAACGCAAACCAAGCCGTGCTTCAGCAGCGACATAAGCCTGCAGAATTTCTACAACTCTTTCTTTGGTAATATCCGGATATCTGTCTTCCATAATCATTCATCCCAGATCAGTGTGGCAAAGTAATCTTCCGGTGTTTCCGCCCGGCGGATCAGTCTGACGGATCCATCTTCTTTTAACAGCAGCTCAGCACTTCTGAGCCTGCCGTTGTAGTTATAGCCCATGGAGAAGCCGTGGGCACCGGTGTCATGAATGACAAGAATGTCGCCTGTTTCCAGTTTCGGCAATGGTCTGTTCACAGCCAGTTTATCGTTGTTTTCACAGAGGCTGCCGGTCACATCATAGTTTTCATAGACGGGTTCGTTTTCTTTGCCCATGACGGTGATGTGGTGATAGGCGCCATACATGGCCGGACGCATCAGATTGCAGGAATTGGCATCAACTCCGGCATAATGGCGATAGGTGTCCTTCAGATGAAGAACCCGTGTTACAAGACATCCATGCGGACCGGTGACATATCGGCCCAGTTCTGTACACAGCTGTACATCACCCATGCCGGCCGGAACAAGTATTTCATTGTAGACTTTCTCAACGCCTCTGCCGATGGCGAAGATATCATTGGCGGGCTGATCCGGCTTGTAGGGAATGCCGACGCCGCCGGAAAGGTTGATGAAAGTAATATGGCAGCCTGTTTCTCTCTCTAGATCAACAGCAAGCTGGAAAATGACCCGGGCCAGTTCAGGATAGTAGTCATTTGATAAAGTATTGGATGCCAGGAAGGCATGAAGGCCGAATTCCTCAACGCCTCTTTTCTTCAGTTCACGATAGGCTTCAAAGATCTGTTCACGGGTCATGCCGAACTTGGCATCTTCCGGCTTGTCCATGACCTGAAAGCCTTCCTTTGATCTGCCGGCAGTAAAGGTGCCGCCCGGGTTGTAGCGGCAGGACATCTTCTTCGGATAGGACTTGAGAATTCCATCCAGAAAGGGGATGTGACCGACATCATCCAGATTGATGACGGCGTGGAGGGAATCAGCCAGGGCATAGTCTTCAGCCGGCGTATCATTGGAAGAAAACATGATTTCATTCCCATGGAAGCCGACCCGGTCTGACATGAGCAGTTCGGTGTAGGAAGAAGTATCCACGCCGCAGCCTTCTTCTTTCATGATCTTCAGAATGGAAGGGCTGGGTGTTGCCTTGACGGCAAAGTATTCGCGATAGCCTCTGTTCCAGCTGAAGGCACTGTAGAGATCTTTCAGTGTTCTGCGGATGCCTGCTTCATCATACAGATGAAAGGGAGTGGGATAGGTCTTGATGATGTCTTTGAGCTGTGCATCACTGACAAATGTTTTCTTCATGGAATTACCTCTCTGGAAACAGTGTATATAAGTTCATGCGTTTCAGCCATATGGCAAAGATGACCGTGCTGATGGACCAGGTGACCGGATAGAGCCAGTTGGCCAGGCGGATATCATGGACTGCCTGTCCAACAGTCAGCAGAACCGCAACCCGGATGGCACACCAGCAGATCATCATGACAGTCATAGGCATGACGGGCTTTCCTTCGCCCCGGCAGATGGCTGAGACAATGTGAGAGAAGGCCAGAAAGCCGTAGAAGAAGGCACAGGTTCTTGCCCTCATTGCCCCATAGTATACAACATCAGGATCGCTGTTGAAGGCCCGGATCAAAGCGGGAGCCGTAAAGAACAGCAGGGTGCCGATGAGTTCCACCATCCCGCAGCATGTATTAATGCCGAAGCGTACCCCTTGCCGGACTCTTTCTTTTTCTCTGGCTCCTTCGTTCTGTGAAATGAAAGTAGTCAGAGCTAAGGAAAAAGCAGTAACCGGCAGAAACATGAAGCCCTCTATCTTGGTATAGGCGCCGATGCCGGCGGCTGCGGATGTGCCGAAGGAGTTGATATAGGACTGGATCATGACATTGGATATATCAATGATGGAACCCTGCAGGCCGGTGGGAATGCCATAATGGATAATCTGTTTCAATACATCCGGGTGGATGGCAAGCCTTGAAAAATGCAGGGCAATATCACTGTTTTCCCGCAGTAAGCGGATCAGACACAGAATGGCACTGAGTGCTTCTGATCCTACCGTAGCGATCGCGGCCCCTTTTACGCCCATATGAAAGACCGCAATCAGCAGAAGATCCGCAAAGATATTGGTCAATGAACTGGCAATCAGATAATAGAGCGGATGATGGCTGTCGCCGCCGGCCTGCAGGATGCCGACCAGCACATTGTAGAGAATCAGGGCGGAAGAGCCGGCAAAGTAGATTTTTGTATACTGTATGGCCAGCGGATAGACATCATGCGGTGTACCCATGATCTTTAACATCCATGGTGAAAGTGCGGTGCCCAGTACCGTCAGGATGACACTCAGTACAATGCCTAAGGCAAAGGCGGTGTGAACGGCTTTGACAGTTTCTTCATGACGGCCGGCTCCGATATTATGGGCAATGATAATGGAAGCGCCGGACGCAAAGCCGACAAAGAAGCCGATGAACAGGTTCAGCAGAGAACTGACGGAGCTGACGGCAGCTAAGGCTGACTGACTGACAAAGTTGCCGACAATCAGGGCATCAGCGGTGTTATAGAGCTGCTGGAAAAGATTGCCGATGAAGATCGGCATGGCATAGAAAAGAATTTTCTTCCTGACACTGCCCTCGGTTAATAATCTGATGGAATTCTGTCTGTTCATGGCCTATATTCTATCATTCACGGTATATAAAATGATAAGATAACGGAAAATGTGAGGTAGTTATGTCATCGAAAAAGCAGAGAAACAGAGATAAAGTACAGAGAACAGGGAAAAAGTACATTGTACGCTATAAGAAAAGCGCCAGGGTGTTCTACACGATCATGGATGTACTGTGCCTGTTCTTCGGGGTGGTGATGCTGTATTCGGTTACGACCCTGTCTTCCCAGCTCAAAGGCTACACAGGCAATCTGATTATTACGGTGGTGCTCGGGATTGTCATGCTGTTGATCGGGGTGCTGTATTATCCCCCGCGTATCAGGAATTTCATCTCGGTGGAAGGAAATCAGATTGTGATTCACCGTATGTTTCATGCCGCAAATACCATCACATATCGGGATGTAAAACATATTGTCAGTACGGATGGAAAGCAGCCTGCCTATAACCGAAGCCCGAAACATTATGTCATCATGTATGGCAATGGACAGAGCTGTACCATACAGCGGGACAGTATGGAAAACGGGGAAGACTTCTTCAAGGATCTCAAGTCACATGGGATTGTGGTAAAGCTATAAGAAAAGCCGGCTTTCAATCAGCCGGCTGATATATCACTCTTTGGGAGTATAGATGAACATGGCGTCTTTGGGGGCGATTTCAAGACCGCCGCCATAGTCGACATGTTTTCTTGTGACTAATTCTACTCCATCTCCTGCTTCGGCATTGAAGTCCATGCGGGCAGGATGATCTGCACAGTTCAGGGCAAAGATCAGCTGGCCCCGCTCATCCCTTCTGCGGAAGACAAGCTGTTCGTTTGTGACGCATAACTGAGTGTAATCACCATAGGCCAGGATCGAGTAGTCATGGCGTACACGGGACAGTTCAGCGATGTAATCGGTGAGCTCGTTCCAGTGCGGCTTTTTATATTCCGGCCGCAGCGCACTGTCCGACCAGTCGGTACGCTTTCCTTTGGCCCCCCACTCTGAACCATAGTAGATGCACGGCATGCCCGGCATGCCGTAGATCAGAGCATAGGCAAGCTTCAGATCTCTTTCATCTGTAAGGACGGAAGCGATGCGGTCAACATCATGATTGTCCACAAAGGAAAGCAGATGGGCGCCATGGTACAGTGTCCAGGGATCATTGCCGAACTGCCGGTTCAGGGAATAGGCAATCTCAAACATGTTATGGGAGTTCAGAGAAGAGTAGATGCCTTTACGGCATTCATAGTTGGTAACCGAATGCAGACCGCAGTCTCTTAACAGCACATTGTAGTCGCCGCCGATCATCTCACCTAATAACATGAAATTCTCATCGATATCTGTAGTATGGGCCTTGAGCTCCCGCAGGAAGTCACGGTCCACCATATACGCTACATCCAGGCGCAGACCGTCAATGTCATAATCCTCAATCCAGCTGTCTACCGAATCCAGCAGATACTTTCTGACTTCCGGGTTCTGCAGGTTGAGCTTGACCAGTTCATCATGCCCTTCCCAGTTCTGGTAGGTAAAGCCGTCTCTTGCCCAGGTATCGTTATAGTTGATGCAGAACCAGTCGGAGCAGGGGGAATCCCATTTCTTTTCCTGTACATCTTTAAATGCCCAGAAGCCCCGGCCGACATGATTGAATACACCGTCAAGCACGACTTTGATATTGGCTTCATGCAGGGCATCACATACTTCTTTGAAATCTTCATTGGTGCCCAGCCGGCAGTCAATCTTACGGTAGTCTCTTGTATCATAGCCATGGCGGTCGCTTTCAAACACAGGCGAGAACCAGATCGCGGTAATTCCCAGTTTCTGATAGTGGGGAATAAAGTCCAGCACTCTTCTGATGCGATGTGCCTGCACACCGTCATTTTCTTTCGGCGCTCCGGTAAAGCCAAGCGGATAAATCTGATAGAAAATCTGGTTATAGTCCATTCAAATCATTCCTTTCTGGAACATTTCAATCATTTCGGATGTAAGTGAAGCATGTCCGCCGGTATCCAGCGGTTCACCTCTTTCTGCCCAGCGTGCTACTCTGAGTTCATTTGCGTCCATGGTAATGGCATCGGATCCTCTGACGTGGGCGACAAAACCGAAGAGAAGGGTGGAAGTAAAACCCCAGGGCTGTGACTTGTAGTATTTCAGATGTTCCACTTCCAGTCCGGTTTCTTCTCTGACTTCTCTTTTACAGGTTTCCTCAATGGTTTCACCGATCTCATTGAACCCGGCTACCAGGGCATACTTCTGGTATCTGCCATGGGCATACTTTGTCACTAACAGCTGGTCTTTATCATTGACCACAGCTGCAATGACTGCCGGCATGATGCGCGGATAGACGATATTGCCGCATTTGGGGCAGCGCATCGCTCTTTCCACCGTATCCTGGTTCATGAGCGTACCGCATCTGCCGCAATAGCGGCTGATCTCCATCCATGAGGCAATCTGCCATCCGGTAATCGCCGCATAGGCTAATACCTGGTCATCAAAGAAACGCAGATTGTAGGAATTGATGGAGTTTACAGCAATATCCTTCAGATCTGCCATATAGAAACGTACATCATCAATCTGGAACAGATAGTATAATCTCTTGTCCGGCACATCTTTGACCCGGTAGAACTCTGTATCGCTCTTCATGAGAACGTTCCGGCCGTCATAGCCGAAAACAAAGTCATCCGCCTGGGGCGGATGAGGCTTATATTCATTGTGCATTATATGCGGTTTGATATCCTGTATCATTGCAAAAACCTCAACAAAGTTATCATAGCAGAAATAAATTATGGTTTACAGACTGGAATCAGTGATTATTTCGGCTACTATAAAGGTACAGAAAGAGAAGTACCAAAAGAAAGTTGAGGTACATGACCATGAAAAAGGTGCTGCTGGAATATTAAGACGAGTATCTCGAAGATGGCAGATCCTTCGGGATACGGGCTGTTAAAAGATCACATTTGAAATAGAAAGTGAAAGTCTGCCTGAGGACAGACCAATGCACAGGTCATCTTAAAGAAAACTGAATCTGAAATGACAATGGTGAAGAGCCATTGAAAACTGAAATCAATTTTATTTCAGCTAAAATACAAAAAAGAATGAAGAAATAACTTCAGCGGAAACAGAAATCCGTCTTCTATATCAGCTCGCAGAAAGATTCAGGAGGTATGAGAAAGGCTGATACGATATAGCTGATCTCATCGGAATCTTTCCCTTAATGTCACTATCATTTCTCAAAAGAGAGGCGGTGGTGCATATCGTAAGTGAACCGGACAATGAAAGGGTGTCTCCTTAAATAAATAAGAAGACACCCTGTTTTTTATGGGACTGAATTGGATCACATGTCAAGTACAGAAGTCTGACAGTTCGATCTGATGGATCCAGAAGCATAAAAGATGAGAAATGAAAGCGAAGTCTCATGGGAGGGACTTCGCTTTCATTCATGAATTTGTAATTATGCGCGTGAAGCAATCCAGAGGCAGAACAGAGCTCCAAGCACACTGATATAGGCCGGCAGGGCAAAATGGACAGACAGCGGTATGACAATGCCGCAGAGCAGGATCATGGCAATATGATACAGGATGATGAAGGCCTGTTTCTGTTCCATGACCGTACGCATATGGCTGGACAGATCCATGGCTTGTTTGAAGTCATTCAGATCATCTGAAGCATACAGCACATCGCAATCCGTTCTGTCCAATGCGGCCCTGGCATGGGCAAGCACACAGTAATCAGCTGTATTTTCAAAGCCGTTGGCACCTTCTTCGGAAAGATAGACGGCACAGTCATGGGAGGCGGAAGCATCGCTGAGAATCTTCTTCTTTTCCTCCCGGCCGGTATGGGTATAGACGCCGTCAAAAGGCAGAGTGCGTTTGAAGTATTCCGCTTCCCCGTCGGTACCGTTGACAAAAAGATACAGTTCTATGTTTTCTTTCTGCAGAGCTTCCAGGCGTTCCCTGATATGGTCCAGAAGCGGTTTGTGCAGGATGGCATAGCCGATGAGTTTTCTGTTTTCGGCAAAGAAGAGAATCCGCTTTCCTTCCCGGTGCGCAGTATCAATCAGATTTTGACAGGAACTCAGATCAATACCTGCTTCTTTGCATTGCGCTATGGAGCCGCAGAAGCTGTTTTCATCTTTGCGGTAGGTCAGACGGCCCTGCTTGGAGTAGCGGGACAGGGTGGAGATGTCCCGGCGCGACAGGGAGGAGGTTCTGAGGTAGTTCAGAATGGCCCGGGCTGCCGGTTTTGCATTGTCAGAGAGCAGAGCATAGGCCGCATAGCCAAGGTGTGCTGTGTCAGTTCCATTGAGCGGGGTCATTTCATCCACGGTAAATGAAGAAGAAGTGATGATGCCGTCCTGTTCCATGTATACGGCATCGGTATCGGAAAGATCGCGCATAGCTTCAACAGAGCGGAAGAGAATGCGTCTGCTGCGGGCTTTGAGTGCAGTACGGTTGACCGATGAGAGCGAGATGTAGCTGAAGGCATGCAGGGCGCCGCTGGCAAGGATGGACAGGGAGCACATGGCGGCCAGAAAGAAGTTCTGTGACTGCAGATACCAGGCGGTAAAGGCCGCCGCTGCCGCCGCCCAGAGATAGAAGAGCAGGGAGTGGCCGGTGGAAGTCAGAGCGGAAGCTCTGCTGTGGCCTTCGGCACTTTTTTCTGCGGCAGCGGTGAATTTCATCATGGCTGTGGTTGAGCCGACTTCTTCAATCCGTACTGACAGATTGCCATCCAGCAGCACGGTGCCGGCATATACCGTGGCACCGATTGTCTTTTCCACCGGAGTGGAAAGGCCGGAAAGCACGGCTTCATTGACATGGGCAAAGCCCCTTGTCACAATGCCGTCAGCTGGAGATACTTCCCCCGGCCGCAGGATAATGACATCATCTTTCTGCAGGTCGCTGGAAGCGATGATGCTTTCGGTGTGTTCGGTGGAAAGATTGGCATGGGCCGGCAGGGATACGGTCTCAAACATGGCCCGGGCGGATGCCTTTGCGTCTGATAGAATACGGTTTGCGATGTGATGCACCAGAAGGATCATCAGGGCGCTCAGGGCAAAGGGCCATGTCAAGGCGTTATGAACAGCCTGGATGATGGCAAAGACAGACGCAAGCAATACGGATGTTGAGACCAGGATTCTTTCATCATTGATGCGATGGCGCATACTGTCATCTTCTTCATCAATAAAGCCTACGGCAAGTCCGATCGTCATCAGGATGATGCCGATGAAGGCAAATGGAATCAGGATGCCTGAAAGTACAATCCCGATGGAAAGAAGACTCAGAATCCAGACAGTACGATCTCTTTTCTGTTTCTTTGGCATGAGCGGCAGTACTTCTGTTTCCTTCTGCGGCAGCCATGCCTGATAGCCGCAGGCTTCTATTTCTCTGACAATGTCTCTGGGATTCAGCAGTGAATCTTCATAGCTGACCCGTACAGTTTTATCTTTCAGCAGCACAGCAGCGCTTCTTACACCGTTCAATGCACATAATCTTTTTTTTATGGTTTCAGCACTGGCTTCATACGCCAGGCCTGATACAGCATATGTTTCGGTCACAAGAGCCAAAATGGACTCCCCCTTTCAGCTGTTCCATGATACTTTCTTTCAAAACGTTCTACAATCTGCAAAAACCGGTTTTGTCTCGTATAATGGTATGGCGAGGTGAATAAAGCATGAATGTAAATGAGAGAATTGAAGCACTGCGCCAGCTGATGGCGGAAAGAAACATCGACGTGTACTATGTGCCGAATCAGGATGATCATCTTTCAGAAGAATATACAGCTGCCCATTTCCAGTGCAAGAGCTGGCTGTCCGGTTTCTCCGGGGACAGCGGAACCGTTGTTGTTACAAAGGATTTTGCCGGTTTATGGACTGACGGCAGATATTTCACCCAGGCCGAACATGAACTGGCCGGCACTTGCGTGACTCTGATGCGGATGGGCCAGGAAGGCGTACCGCGCGTCAATCTGTTTGCCCTGGAACATACGCCCAAAGGCGGCATTCTGGGTTTTGACGGACATGTTGTTTCGGCTGAAGAAGCGATGTTCTTTGCCAGAAACCTCATGGTGAAAGATGCCCATGTGCATATGAGTGAAGATCTGACGGATCTGATCTGGAAAGACAGACCATCCATGCCGCGGGAAAAGACATTCCTGCTTTCCACGGAATATACCGGTGAAAGCGCCATGGACAAGATCAGAGAAATCAGAGAGCGCATGGCGGAAAAACATGCGGATGCGCTGTTACTTACCCAGCTGGAAGATCCCTGCTGGCTGCTCAACATCAGAGGCAATGATATTCCCTGCACCCCGGTGCCGTATGCCTTTGCCCTGGTAAAGAAGGACTGTGTCAATTACTACATTGATGAAAGCCAGCTGGATGATGCCGTCAGAAAGGCCCTGGCCGAAGCCGGTACTGTCATCCGTCCCTATGAAGCCCTGGAAGAAGATCTTGGGGCAATGGAACATCAGATTGTCTGGACCGATCTCAATAAGATCAATGCCTGCCTGTATGATGCCTTAAGCAAGGGCAGAAATGAAATTCTCAACAGCGCTTCTCCGGTTGAAATCAGAAGAGCATGCAAGAATGCAGTTGAGATTGCCAATCTGAAGAAGGCACATGAGCTGGATGGAGTGGCTATGGTGCGCTTCATCAAGTGGCTGAAGGAAAATGCGGCTGATCCAGAGATGTCTGAGCTCAAGGCACAGAACAAACTGTATGCCTTAAGAGCAGAAGGAGAAGATTACATTGAGCCGAGCTTTGATACCATTGCGGCTTATAAAGCCAATGCGGCCATGATGCATTACACGGCAACGGAAAGCAATTATGCCATGATGAAGCCGGAAGGATTCCTTCTGGTGGATTCAGGCGGAACCTATAAACTCGGCTCCACCGATATCACCCGTACCATTGCCGTCGGCCCGCTGACTGAGGATGAAAAGAAGTACTACACCCTGGTGCTGAAGGGACATCTCGGCCTGGCCCATGCCAGATTCCTGCATGGTACCTGCGGCAACAATCTGGATATTCTGGCCAGACAGCCATTATGGAACATTGACATCGACTACCAGTGCGGTACTGGCCATGGCGTCGGCTATGCCTTAAGCGTTCATGAAGGACCGCAGGCAGTCAGATGGGGCATACCGAGTGCTTCCCGTCCCAGTGCCATTCTGGAAGAGGGCATGATCGTGACGGATGAGCCGGGTGTGTATCTGCCGGAGAAGCTCGGCATCCGGATTGAAAATGAACTGCTTACCGTTAACGGCACCAAGAATTTCTATGGCCAGTGGATGCACTTTGAGAATCTGACCTGGTGCCCGTATGAAAGAGAAGCCATTGATCCCCGGGGTCTTGATGATGAGACATTGAGCTGGATCAATGCCTACCATAAACAGGTTTATGAAGTGCTTTCGCCGTATCTCAATGCGGAAGAGAAGGAATGGCTGAAGAAGGAAACTGCGGAGATTACAAGATGAAGTTTGTTTCATGGAATGTCAATGGATTAAGGGCATGCATGAAAAAAGGCTTTGCGGATTTCTTTCATGAAGCGGATGCGGATGTCTTTGCCATTCAGGAAACAAAGATGCAGGAA
>Ga0256406_1002445_pt1 | contig 26232 bp, 23 predicted proteins | sample RumenRJG_03DNA_FD_185986 | JGI IMG/M metagenome (GOLD analysis project Ga0256406, IMG submission 185986) | Bovine rumen microbial communities from Lethbridge, Alberta, Canada - RJG_03 | ecosystem: Host-associated > Mammals > Digestive system > Stomach > Rumen | place: Canada: Alberta | collected...
ACTTGGCCAACCAATTACTTGCTAGCATCATGAAGTGGGATGCCCAGACTTTGGCATCTGAGCGTGCTGCTTTGGAATTCATGGGCAGCATGAAATATGATGGCTATGACCGCTACATGCCTGGTATGCGGTTCATGAGCAGTTTGGTGCAGTGGTTGAATGATATTGATGAGGCTGACCGCGATGAAGCGTTCAAGTTTATTAAGGAGCGGCTTGTATTTATTTCTTCTACTCAGATGAACTATCTGGTGGATTTGCTGTACGACTCAAAGATCCGTCCTTCATTGTTGGATATGGCCACATCAGAAACTGGGATGAGATCTTACATGCGCTCTAATGCGAAGGTACGTGAACGATTTGAGATAGAGAAACGCTCCTCCTTGGTGATTGGTCTCAGTGATGGTGCTCATACCGACATTCTGCGCCGCAGTGCCCAATTCAACAATGAACAAGTACTCACCAACTACTACCCCGATGGTAAGAAACTGAAGGATATGTTGAAGGCACTTCGAAAAGACGAAAAGCTCAAAGGAATAGAGAACCCTTATTTCCATAGGATCTTCTTGATAGATGATTTTACCGCCAGTGGCAAGAGCTTTATTCGTTTTGATGAAGAAGACGGGGAGTATCATGGTAAACTCAAAAAGATTATTGATGAGCTTTGCACCATTGGCTATCCAGAAAGAGGACAAAAAGTTGAGCACTTAAGCTACTTACTGAAACCAGATCAAGATGAGATACAAATCGATATATTGTTCTGTATAGCCACAGAAAAAGCGATAACCAATATCAAAACTGCTCTTGATGCTTATCTGGCTGTGAAGGATACACCAAGAAAGGTGACATATACCATCCATGTGGTACAAGTCCTAGAAGATAAACTCTCAGATGATATTAAAGCAGACAAGAATCTGGTTGATTTGTTGAAAAAAGAGAAGCATTTTGTCAAGGAGGCTGTTTTGTCTAAGAGCTACTCTGTAGGAAAGGATGACAATCCTTGGTTGGGATTTGATGAATGTGCACTACCTGTAGTGTTGGCGCACAATACGCCCAACAACTCACTGCCTATTATTTGGCAAGATGCTGAAAGATTCCATGGTCTGTTCCCCCGTATAAGCCGCCATTGATCGTATGAATATTTATAGGAATCCATTTGCCATACGAGCCTCTGAGCGAATAGAGACTGACGAGATGTTCTTGGAACTGTTCTCGTCAGAGCCTTTGGTTCATTTGGAAGAGAAAAATGATCAAGGAAAGCTTTGGGGCTGTGTAACCAGCATACTAAGCTCTCCCGGAGCTGGAAAAACCACCTTATTACGTCTCTTCACACCCTCAATACTTCAACGTATAACAGAGCGCAATAGTGCTTATAAGAAGTTGAAGAAACTGGATGTGATTGACAGCGAGCGAATCAAGAAGTGTGGAGTCTATCTCCAGTTGGGACGCGACTATGAGTTTTTGGAGGATGATGCCTTGTTCAATGAAGTTGAGCAGAAACGGGTATTTCTTTCTCTGCTGAATGCACGTATAGTGCTTGCAACCCTTAAGAGTTGCATGTCGCTTGCCGGTATCAAGTATACGGCGCTGGATCAGATTACGTACTCCCCAGAAGAACTGGTTCCTGAGTTTGGTGACTTCAAGGCTGAGTTCTCTGGTAAGGAACTGCTGGACTGGGCAGCAGAACAGGAACGTAGAATTTGTGAGTTCTTGGATAGTTTCGTAATGCCGGATGAAGGCATCCAAGGCAGTAACAGCCTGTTCGCCCTAAAAGCCATGAAGGCTTCGTGGTTTACATACAAGGGTGAGCGGCTATGTGATGAGTTTATTTTTCAGATAGATGATGGTCACAAACTGACTAAGAAGCAGAAAAAGACCATTCGTGAAGAGGCTGTTGAATTGCGTTTACCGGTTACTCTTTGGATAGCGGAGCGTTTGGAAACCCTCTCCACAACAGATATTTTGAGTGACAAGAATATCAAGGACAGGGATGACCAGACCATTCATCTGGAAAACGCCAAGAAGGGTATTTTCAACCCGATGGTGAAGAATATCTCCACATTGCGCAGCGCATTCTCTACAGACGGAATCATTCTCGCCAGCGCACTGGCCAGTGATACGACTATCAATTACAAGGCCCTCTACAATGAGGCTAGTAAGAAATACCAATCTCAACTGGAAAAGCTGCATAACTATGATAACTATCAGGAATGTGTTGCAGCTATCAATACGCAAGACCCCTATGAGCGTGTGCTCAATATGAGGGCATTGTTGATGCATGCATCCCGCCAGGGTTCGGGTGGCGTTATGAATCTGTTTGGTTATACCGCACAGGACTTGGAGTGGATAGTTGGTCCGTTGATGCCAATGGTTAAGGAAGTAATGCCAGGGGAAATAGCAAAGCTGCCTCAGTATTATGGATTCTCTACTCTGATAGATTTGTCAAGTCAAAACGTAGAGCAATTCCTAGACTTGTCTGCCAAGATGTATGAGCTGCTTGTCGCAAAGAAGATTTCTGATCCATCTCATTATGTGTTGACAGCAGAGGAACAGGATGGTATTATTAGAGAGTTTGCAAAAAACCGTTTGGAAGATATCAAGCGTTTGCCCAGAGGGAATAAGATATATGGGTTCTTGATGCATTTGATTGATTTCTGCCGTGAAGTGACCTGCACGCCCAGCTATTCCTATAGGTCTGTTACAGGCTTTGCTGTGAAAGAAGAGAATTCCGGTAAATGGGGTAAAGATGGTTTCTGGTTTCAAGAAGAAGCTAATGATGAGTTGTCAACAATCTTGAAAGACTGCCTTTCCTATAATTTCCTGATGAAACAGGGAATCACCCAAGGAAAGAAAGACCAGAAATGGACTATATTCTACTTGAATAGTTGGTTGTGTGCCTATGCTCATCTGCCGCTTGAACGTGGTGGTTGGCGCCCCCTTACACTTCATAAACTGAATTCGTGGCTATGAATAAGCGTTGGGAATCATACGTAATGTATCACCAGAATCAAGAGCTGGTGAAGTTTTGGAAGGAATACTATCAGGACAAACCTGATGCTAAAGTTTTGTTCCTGCTTGGAAAGGGTTTTGACCCTCGTATGAACAATATTCTGAAACTCTTTTTGGAAAACAATCCCGGGCGGAGATTGGACTGTGTCGCTTTTGACTTCCCAAGTGAAAAAGACCCAGAGGAGAACCAGAAATTATACGAGATTAATACCAAGAAACTGGATGCGCTGAAGGAATTGTATGGCTTTGGCTATGAAGTGTTAACCATTGACGGCACATTACCATGGGATAAACGAATAGCTCAGATGTGCCGGAAGGTCATTGATAAAGACCTCAACGAGTATAACGATGTCATACTGGATGTCAGTTCACTTCCTAGAGCATTCTACTTCAATATAGCCAAGGCCTTATTCAAGAAGATGGGGGACGACAAGAAAAAGAACTTGTTCTTTGCTGTGTCAGAAAATGTAGATATTGACGAGCAGATAAAGAAGACTCCGGTAAATGAGAACATTGAACCCTTGGTGGGCTTCCGTTCTATGTCCAGCCGTGAAGCTAATCTGGATAGAATCAATATTCTAATCAGTCTGATGGGAGAACAGAACATCGATATTCTGAGGAGTATCTACAATCACTTCCAACCATCAGATATGTTCCCTGTTTTGCCGTTTCCGTCAAAAGACCCACGGCACTCAGACTATCTGATGCTAAAGTATCACGACTTCTTTACAGAAAAACAGTTTACAGAGCCTCAGAACATAACTTACGCTGATGAGCAGAATCCGTTTGAGTTGTACCGTATTGTATCCAATATGATACAGGCTCATCAAGCTACCTTCAAACCTATTAGCGACCATGTTTGCTTTGGTATTGCATTGCTAACAAGTAAATTGTTGTCTTTAGGTGCTTTGCTTATAGGTTTGGAATACAACAAGTGTGTGGCTATCTATAATGTGAGTTCAACGAACTATGAGATAGAAGATGCCGGCAAATTTGAGCAAATCAACCAGACCAGTGAACCCTTCCTTCTTTGGATAACAGGCGAGGCATACAATGAGAATTGAGTGATTTTCCACCTAAATAGCGTTAAATATTGAAGAAAATTCGCTGTATATTGAGAAGTTTTTGTACTTTTGCAGAAAATTCTAATTATGGAGAGAATAAAACGTAATGACTATATAGCACAAGTTACCAGCTTACTGGGCAAAGGAGAGGCCGTGGTGCTGACAGGACACAGGCGTGCCGGAAAGAGCAGCATCCTGGAGTTGCTCTCTGATGAGTTGAGTGTTGATGGCCATGTGATTTATATCGATATGGAGGACCCCGCGAACGCAGACTTGACATCGTTCCGCGAATTGTCGGAGAAGATTAAAGCTGGCGTGGTGGAAGATCGCCGCAACTATGTGCTGATAGACGAAGTGCAGGAGGTTGAGGAGTTTGAGAAAGCCTTGCGCTACTGGGTGAAGCAGGACGGTGTGGACGTTGTGGTGACGGGCAGCAACGCGGCTATGTTGTCGAGCGATATTGCCTCGTCGTTTGCAGGCCGCTATCATCGTGTACATGTAAGCAGTCTGGACTATAGGGAGTTCCTTCAGTTCTATGGTTTGGAAGATTCTGACAACGCTTTTTCTCAGTATCTGCGTTGGGGAGGACTGCCATTCCTGTACCGCGTTCCCTTGGAGGATGAGCGGACCAGAACAGAGTATCTGGGTAGTATTTATGACACAATCTTCGTGAAGGACATTGTCCGCCGCAAGAATGTGCGCAATGTGTCACTACTTGACAATCTTGCCCGGTTTGTGGCAGACAACAGTGGGAAGGTCTTTTCTGCCAACAGTATATCCAAATACCTCAAGGTTAGTGCTATGGCCGTGAGCGCAAATACGGTAGGTGAGTATATGGATGCCTTGTGCGATACCTATATGATAGACCGTGTGAAACGCTATGATATTAAGGGAAAGAGCGTTTTTGAGCAGCAGGACAAGTACTATTTTGAGGATTTGGGCCTGCGTAACTACCTGTGTCGCGACAAGCGCAGCCTGGATATGGAGAAGGTGCTGGAGGGAGCCGTCTATCTAAAGCTCAAACGCAGCGGCTATGATGTATATGTGGGACAACTGAATGGAAAAGAGATTGACTTCGTGGCTCGTCGGGGCGACGAGTTGATCTATGTTCAGGTGGCCTTGCAGGTGAGCGGCGAAGAAACTTACGAGCGCGAGTTTGGCAACCTGAAACTGATTAAGGACAATTATCCCAAGTATGTGGTGACCATGGACCCGAATGTGGGATTGATTCACGACTCAGGTATAGTGGCCTGTTCCGCTAGACAGTTCCTTTTAAATTCTTAATTTTTGAACATTATGCATAATAATATTGCAGTCGGAGCTGGACTGATAAGCCTTGATGTATTGATTTGGGATGGAAAACTAATCCCTGTGGGCTATTATGTGGGTGGCACTTGTGGCAACGTGATGATGATTCTTGCCCACATGGGATGGGAATCCTATCCTATTGCACGTCTGGATGAGACTAAAGATGCTCAGAGGATTAAGGAAGATATGCTTAATCACAATGTGCACATTGATTTTGTATCTACAGGTGACGGTAAGACTCCGGTCATTGTACAACGTAACTTTATTAATAAAGACGGGGTTCCTACCCATAAGTTTGAATCTCGTAACAACATTGGTAGGTTCTATCTTGATTTTAAATCATTGACATTAAAGCAAGCTAATGAGGTCATTGAAAAAATAGACTTTGTCCCTAAGGTTTTCTTCTATGACCGCGTATCTCCTGCTATTTTAAAACTGGCCACTGTTTTCAAAGAGAAAGGATCTATTATCTTCTTCGAGCCTTCAAGTAGAGGTGGTAATGTCAAGATGTTCAACAAATGCGTTGAGGTTTCTGATATAGTCAAGTTCTCTGACCAACGAATAAAGGATGCCCATCAGTTTGACGACTTAAAAGACAAACTGTTTATTCAAACACAGGGCGCTAATGGTTTGAGCTTCCGCCTTAATTCTGAGTGGATTCATCTGGAGCCATTTATGAATGACAATGTTGTTGATACGGCTGGCGCAGGTGACTGGACAGCGGCTGCGTTAATTAACGAATTGTATAAAGATAAAGAGGTCAAAGAGATCAAGAGTCTCACGTTGGCTGGCTTAAAAGCTGCTTTGAACCAGGCGCAGAAAGTGGGCGCAAAAAGCTGTTCTTATGAAGGTGCCCGCGGCATGATGCAGACCGTCTAGCCATACTCTAGCCATACTCTAAGCTGCTTGTAGCCATACTCTAGGCATACTCTAGCCTTACTCGGTGAGTATGGGTAGAGCGAGAAACGAGTGAGAGTAAAACGAGACAAATATGACGCAAGATGAACGCTGGCTGGCCAAACACAATGAGGTGAAAACCTTCATTGAGACCAATCATCGTAACCCCTCCAAGCACGACCCTGAGGAACGCTTCAAATATTACAATTGGCTAAAACATAACCGGCAACTGATGAATGCTGGAGCTCTCAAACCTGAGAGGTGTGAGATGTTCGAAAAACTATTAGCTTTGTATGAGGAGTATAGGGGGGTGAATCAATGGCAATAAAGAATAAAAGACAGATAGATGTTTAAGATAATTGCGATACAGACACTTCCTGTTCCACAAGAACGATACCGAGTGCCAGACGATGCTCACAAACAGGAGCGTTTTGAAATAGACCTCCGGATTGCAAGGCGCACTAGTGTGATGAAAGTGCTGCACGAAAACGAGTGGTATTGGCTATCTCGTGAATACAAACTTGATGATGGGCTTATGGTGGCAACTAATGAAGGCTTGTCTTATGACTTCTATTCTGAGAGAGGCCCCCATATAAGTCTATCAGCTATAGTGGGTGAGAATGGCATGGGGAAAAGTTCTCTATTGGAATTGTTCTTCCGCCTAATAAACAATGTGTCGTATGCACTGAGGAGCGCCTTAGAAGTTCAGAAGTATGCTTTACACTTTGTTCGTGATATCTATGCACGTGTATGGGTACAGGATGATGAGGGGATATATTATATTGAACAACAAGATACGATTATAAAGATTCATCACCAAAATGGCGAGTTGGAAGACTATCAGTATGATTATGATAGTGGGGATAATGATAATAATGTGGATGCAGCCAAAGAAAGGCTGAAAAAACTATTTTATACCATTGTAGTCAACTATTCACAATATGCTTACAATACAAATGATTATATGGCAGAATGGGATAGTGGTGATACAGGAGGTGAAAGTGCTGATACATTATGCTGGCTGAGTGGTCTATTTCATAAGAATGACGGTTACCAAACTCCAATAGTTCTGAATCCATTCCGTGAGAGTGGTAATATTAACATTAACCAGGAGCGAGATCTTACCCAAACACGCCTTTATAATTTGGTGATTAACGATGCTTCACCGCTTAAACAGATTCTGCGGAAGAAAGAGGCTAAAGCATTCATCTTTGATATAGACAATGATTTAAACCCAATTCCAGGTAAGCGTTATTACTCACAAAAGGTAGTACGCCAAATGTCTCAAATGCGATTACTTGAAAAAGGGAAAAGAGACTATAAGACTGTCAATGACATCGGACGTCGAATTACTGCGGCATGGGGCCACGTCCTGGGGTATGAAATAGAGAGCCGTAAAGGCAATAGTTACTGGGAGCGGATGGATGATGTGAGAACCATTAATTACATCGTTTATAAAACGCTAAAAATATCCCGAAACTATGCACAGTATTATGAGTATCATGATTGTTTTGGAGATGCAGACGAGGTATTGGAGTATGTAGATGTATTAAATAGAGATTCTTCTCATATAACATTGAAGCTTAGGCGTTGTCTTGCTTTCCTTTTCTTTCATCATTATAGTACAGGTAATGTGGTTAATGGAAAGGTAGAGGGGAATGTATTGACGGTAAACGAATACAAGGACGCTATAGACCGGTGTTACAAAGAAGAAGACGATGTTTTAAATCGCCTCGTTTGGGAGCGTCCTACGACATATCTATATGAGGGGCCAATCGAACCACATATTTGGCAGGAGGAAGAATTGATGCCAGCGCCTTCGTTCAAAACGGATATTTTAATAGAAGGAGAAAGCGGAGAAAATGTTAGATTCAGTTCTTTGAGTAGTGGTGAGAAACAGATGATTTATAGCATTTCTTCAGTTCTTTATCAATTGCGCAATATTAATTCAGTTTGGGATAAACCAGATCGAACGAACGTGGCCTATAAAAATGTGTGCCTTGTTTTTGATGAGATAGAACTGTATGCCCATCCCAAATATCAGCTTAAACTGATACGTTTGCTGATTGATAGTATCAAGTCTTTAGGAATGTTACATGTTTTAAATGTGAACATCATTTTGGCAACCCATTCTCCGTTTGTGCTTAGTGACGTCTCTAAGAGTAGTGTGCTATATTTGGAAGACGGAAAGGATGTTGGAGAAAGAATTAAGTTCTCGCCATTTGCAGCCAATGTCAATGATACATTGCATCAGAGTTTCTTCTTAAATGAAGGATTCTTGGGCTCTTTTGTGTCTGAGAAGATACGATCTTTATGTAATTTTTTGGAAGGGAAACAACAGCCAGTGAACTGGAATAATACAAAGGCAGAGTCTTTTATCAATGAAGTTGGAGACCCACTTATCAAACAGCAGCTTCTTGCCTTGTATATGAAAAAGAGGTTTGGAGAAAATAAACCGGCAGAACTTGCTTGGCTAAGAGATAGAGTTAGACAATTGGAAGAACGTCATGCGGAAGATTAGTATTACGCCAGACATAGAGCAGATGGTGGAGAAAGAGTATGTCGAAGCCATTAAGAACTCGGACTTAGAGCAGAAAATTGTTGATGAGCTAACGATGTTGAGAGACGAGTTCCATAGGGCTGGCGTAATAGAAATAAATACAGGATCGCCTCAAAGACCAAACTGGCATGTTAGCCCTTCAAATCCCCAGGACTATGCAGGCTATGTGGGTGAGATTCTAGCAGGCTACACTTCTGGCGAAATTTTGAGTTGGACGCCTTCAGTTTTCTTAAGGGAAATAACCAATATGAATACTTTGGTTGACCATCAGATAATAGGCAAACCAATAATGGTGAATGGGGTAAGGAGAAATACATTTGCAAATCTCTTGGTGGATGCGATGCATTATGATGATATAAGAAAGAAGATAATACCCCCTATTTATAGAAAACTTGAACTTAAAGCATGCGTCTATTGCAATGCCAACTATACTATCAGCGATAGTGATGGTGAAGGGTACTATGACCTTGATCATTGGAAGCCAAAGTCGTTTTATCCCTTTCTTTGTATTTCATTTTATAACTTGCAGCCATCTTGCCCTAGTTGTAACAGACGCAAATCTGCGAGTGATATTCCTTTCTTTGGGCTGTGGGATGATACAGCAGGACGAGATTTGGACGTGCTAAGATTTAAATTGGAGGAAAGATCTTTAGTGAACTATCTGGTATTTCTGGATAAAAAAGAATTGAAGGTTGAATTAAAACCAGCAAACCCTTGGAGTCAATCACAGAATGTTATCCGAGACAATACTGAGCAGAGGTTGCATATAGAGGAAAGATATGCTGAGCACAATGATTATACAGAAGAGATCGTTTGGAAGAGTCAGATCTACAATGCAAGCATGATACAAAGTTTGCGTGATTCAAAGTTTAGTGCATTGATCCCCAACCAAGCAGATTTGGAAAGATTCATACTTGGTACATATTCAGATCCTGGCGACATCCATAAAAGGCCTTTAACAAGGCTTTCTATAGACATTGCGAAGCAATTGGGGATGATATAAAAAAACGGAATGGCATTTTATGAAGGTTTTTATATACGGTAAAAATTCTGACGACAAGGGAACTCAGCTTGAGGCTTTGACTGCTTCTATACTGAAAAATATGGGTTATACTATATCCCGTAATGAAATCAGTTCGGGAGGTAGTGAATTGGACGTTGTGGCTACTAAGAAAGAACCAATTGGGGGTGACATATGCTTGATATGCGAATGTAAGGCAAGGAATGACCTCGTGTCAATGAATGATTGGCTCAAGTTCATAGGTAAGGTATACCTTGAGCAACGAAAAAACCAGATGACATATGGACTGATGATTGCCTTGAGCGGAGCCAATGGCTATGTACTGGGTTCTAACAAAGATTTGAAAACGGAAAATTTCATCAGCCTAATTACCAATGAGGAACTGATGGGGCAGATTCAATCAGTTCATCCAATGATGCCTCAACAGCAGGTGGAGGATATTATTGGGCAGTATTCAAGAAAGAATATAGTGGATACAAGTATAATATATTATGAGAATTGTTTCTATTGGTATCTACGGTTTCCCAACGGTGAATATACAATTCTAAAAGATGATTTATCCAACGTTGAAGAAGAGAAGTTGACGGGATTTAAAGATATGATTGTAACCCAAACAGATTCGCGCATATATGTAGATGTTAAAGAGGAGTATGAAGCGATTCAAAGACGTTCGTTTATTCGTTCACTCATATTGAGCCATAACCTTGATAAAGGTCATACAATTCAAGAAACAGTTGATTGGATTAATGCGATAAGAGATGGTCTTAATGTAACGTATACTGAAGTTGAGGAGGGTATAAAGGCTATCCCATTTTTAAAGTGTGCAGACAATAAACCTGTGACTGTAATAGAGGAGAGGGATATTGACTTCATTGAGTTTTACCGCTTTATTCTGCAAGGCACTGTTACTACAAAAATTATGTCGACGAGGTATTATAAAGAACATATCAACGAATCACTACTTTGTCGAATAAAAGAAATACAATGCAACATACAGGTCCCCGAGGAAAATGTTGAGGAGTGTTTATTTCTCATGAAGCATTCCCCGTCTGCATTGGCCTACGCAATTAATGAGGACAAGGCCATTACTCGTTATAGGAGTCCTAAGGGAACATTTTCTCCAAATATTGATAAGGCTCATACAGAGTGGTTTCTAGACAATATTATGAGAGGATTTATTGCTGATTACAATAATCAATCACTCCATGAGTACTTTCTTGATGTGGAAAAGATTGCCTCTATAGAGATGCACACCAACCTGAAGGTATTCAAAGATGGAGAAGAACCAAGGGAGATACATCATTTCAAGGCAGAATGTCTTGGTCATCTAGGCGAAGAGTATAATAATCAGGCAATCTTGATGGTGAAGATACCAGAGTGATTTGTTATGAACAACGGAACAATTGAAAATCCTTGGTTTAGAAGAATGCTAAAACCCCAATGTCCTGATGACAGATTTGAATACTTTGACTATATGGTTGATTTCTATTTCAAGGTTATGATGGCGTTGGGGAGTGTGGGCTTTAAATCTCAATTCAGGGCGCAGATGACGTCATCCCTGCAAATGATGTTTACTAAGGGGAAGTCTATGAGACTGTTGCTGGATGGGTATAGCCACAGAAATGGTAATATTACGTTGAATAGTCAGGCTGACCACACGGTTTTATTCACCATTGTGAGATCTGCTTACGAACAGTTATGTGCGTTTGAACTTCTGTTTCTAATTCCTGATACTGATGACAAGAGAATAATCTTGGAGAATGCGTATGTGGCAGCTGCCCAGATTAATAGATTGAAGGCATTCACAGAAGAGACTCTTACACGTTATCCCGAAGAGACAACAGAAACAAGGCAGGATATTGAGTGTTGTAGAAAGGAAATCCAGAATACAGCTCTATATCAGTCGCTTTCAGATGGCGAGAAGACCAAATTGGAGGAAACGATTTTCAAGAAAGGTGAGTATCAGATAGTATTTACTAAGGAAGGAAAGATGATCGCTCATGTAGGATGGGATCAAGTTCGAGACTATTGCCTGTTGAATACAGATGCCCTTCACGGCGTGTATCGGTATGCGTGCAACATGGCGCATCCTTCATACCTTGGGTTGATACAGTTTCATGAGGCATACAAAGAAGGAGCGATTGGCGAATTGAATGACACAGCACTCACGCAAATGATTGCGATAATGAGTGTCTATATCATGGATTTCCTTAAGGCATATCCAGAAGCAAAGTATGTGTACGATGAATTGGATGATGAATCACAATTCATGGTACGGATGTATAGTGAATGCTTTAGGAATAGTTCTGAATTGTCAAGGAAAAGTTAAATAGCGGGCAGGAAAAAAGAATGCTTTTATGACCCAAGATGAACGATGGCTTGAAAAATATAATGAGGTGAAGGATTTCATTGAGACAAATAAGAGAAATCCTTCTAAACATCGCATTGAGGAGCACTTGTTGCTCAATTTCATCGAGCATAATAGGAAGTTGTTGAATGCCGGTGCAATGAAACCATAAAGGGATGAAAAGTTCAATGAGCTGCTGGCATTAGGAGAGAAGTATATGCACGTGAATCAGTATCAATAAAATCTTATGGATCGGGAATTCGAGAATACATATTTGTGGAAAAGTTCTTTAGGGATACAAGGTGATCAGAAGATTGAGCGCCTTAGAAATTCCTATATGACTTTTCGAGAAAATATGAAGGGGCTGTTGGAGGAGGTGCGTAAAGACTTCCCGAACTTGACAGACCATAGTATTGAACATGTGGATAACCTTTGGATAATAGCCAGTCTAATTACGGGTGACGGCTATCCTTTGAATCCATTGGAGGGCTTTGTTCTAGGCTGTTCATTCCTGGTGCACGATTCGGTATTGAGTTATAAAGCTTTTGGCGGGAAGGATGCTCTCCGAGGTACCATAGAATGGAAAGATAATTATCAAGATATAATTGGTACGAGGTATGATACGGAGGATGGAAAGAAAAGAATAGATTTCAAGGTCATCAGACATCTACATGCAAAGAACTGTGGTGAGATACTTACCAGACAGTTTAAGTCATTGGACGGCAATAATTATTATCTGCTCGCGGACGATGAAATGCGAGTACACTATGGGCAGGTAATAGGTGAAGTTGCTTCAAGTCATCATTGGGAAGTGGAGCAATTGTATGAATTACCCACTCAAGTAAACGGCCTTGCGATTTTCCCTGTTGATTGGACAATAAACCCACGTAAACTGGCATGTATTCTCCGCTGCGCAGATGCTGCAGCAATAGATTCAGGGAGAGCTCCAGAATATCTTTTCCGTTTGCTACGCTTAAACGGTGTTTCAAGAGACCACTGGGTTGCACAAAACAGACTGGGTGTGGCCTTGGACGTAAACGACAGCACCCGCTTGGTCGTAACCTCAACTCATGACTTCGAAGAGAATGATTTTTCTGCATGGAATGTAGCCTACGATGCAGTGAAGGTGGTGGAGGCGGAATTGAACAAATGTCAGGATGTGCTTTCTGAACAGGAACAGTTTAAAGTAAAGAGCGTAGCTGGATCCAAATCAAGAAAGTCTTTGTCTTCTTTCATTAAAACTAAAGGATGGATGCCAAGCGATGTGAGCGTTCACATAAGCGATGTGGCTCATCTGATAATGACTTTAGGAGGCAAGGAGCTGTATGGGAAAGACGACCTTCAGTTAATAGTTCTTCGAGAGTTGATTCAGAATGCACGAGACGCCATACTTGCCAGAAGGCTCCTGGAAGGTGAAGAGATGTTTAGTGGTCGGATAAACGTTAAGGTCAATCAAGTTGGTGATGATGTAGTGTTAAGTGTTACTGATAATGGTGTTGGTATGTCGCTTGAGACCATCTCGCATTCATTATTGAATTTTGGCACCAGTTTATGGCGTGAAGATGCTGTATGCGTTGAATTCCCTGGTTTGAAGCAGACTGGTTTTAAATCTGTTGGCCAATTCGGAATCGGGTTCTTTTCTGCTTTTATGATTGCGAAATCAGTCATACTGGAAACGAGAAAATACACAGATGGGCTCAAGGATGCTCACTTGGTGAAATTCCCTCAAGGATTGACATTAGCCCCCATTTTTGCTAAATATGAGAGTCGGTCACCAGCATACTCAACCATTGTTAGTCTCACGCTTTCTGATGAGTATAAGAAATGGCCAATAGAATATGAGGCTAAAAGAAACAAGATAAACTCGACTAACTTCAAGGTGCCTTTCTTTGCGATGCTTAGTACGCTGGTGGCTGGATTGGATGTCGATGTATATTATGAGGAGTTTGAAAAAAAAGCTAAGCTGATTCACCGAAGAATTGATGCCACTGATTTGGATAAAAAGGCTTGGTTGAGATCTTTGACACTGGCTGATTATCAAAATGATAAGGACTTGGATGCCTATATCGAAGCTAATTACAATAGGCTCACCTATGTATATGATGACCATGATAGACTAGCTGGATTAGCGGCTATTGGAACACGCTTTTTGCCTTATGACGATTTCTTGGGCGGAACGACTGTAGGTGGTCTGATGACGGGACTCCACTCCAGAAGTGGTGAGTATTGGATTGGAGTGTTGGAGAAAGCTCCTGGTGGAGCAAAAAGGGCGGGAGGAGAATTCTGCGCATCAGAGCAACAACTTAGGGAATGGGTTGTGAGCCAAGTAAATGGACTCAAAGTTGCTGTAACTGATTTCTATACGAGATTCCGTTTGCAACTGGCCATGCATTTCTTTAAAACTGATCCCAAGAGTGTCGCAGTTGCATTCTGTGTGATTGACAACAAGGCTAATCAAACGATAGTGTCATTAGATGTTCTTGTAAGACTTCTTGCTCAAGGGAAGAAACTTCTTTTTGTGGATTCAGACTTTGTGTCTAAGAAAGAAAACGAAGGGCATGGTGACTCGTATATGAATCCAATTCAGGTTGCGACCCTTCTTAAACCCGATGAAATTCTGTATAATCCAATAATGAATTCTGGCTATTTAACGTACAAGTTGGTAGATGGAGTTCCTGTGAATGATTGTGGGTTTATTGACTGCTTGTATAGAATGGCAGATGATTTAGGTTATCAGATGCTTTTTTCGTACAGGAACAAATATGCAAAAAATAATTTTGGAGTGGACGAAAGGGCTCTAGTGATGGAAGTAAGAAAGAAAGCCTAATAGTTGGTGTATAAGTAAGTATGTGCTGTTTAAGATGAAGTATTACCATTTGCATGAGGAGTATCTGAAATCACTGGAGAAATGAAAATAACCCAAGCTATACTTGATGAGCTGACGGCTCAGGCCAAGGTATCGCCCCGGCTCAGAATGAACAGGGATCTGCGCAATTCGGACGCAGACCAGAGCCAGCGTATGCTCAACGCCATCGAACCGGGCAGTCCGCTGCCCATCCATCGGCACCAGAAGACATCGGAGACGGTGGTGTGCCTGCGGGGGCGGCTGGTGGAGGAGTATTATGATGAGTTAGAACGTATCTGTACGGAGCGGATTGAAATGTCTCCCAACGGTCCCGTTGTGGCATTGAACATCCCCGCCGGACAATGGCATACAGTTAGAGCCTTGGAGTCAGGGTCAGTGATACTGGAGATGAAGAATGGACCGTATGAGCCTATTGGACCGGAAGATATACTTGCATTATGATTACGGTGGTTGATAGATTGCGGGAGTTTATGGAGAACGAGGCCCGGAGTTGTTCTATGGACTTTGGGTGTGTGACTCCTCTTTATGTCTATAGATGTTGGGGTGGGGCTGTGGCCTTAAATGAAATTGAAATCGCATTATCAGGAATAAAAAACGGAGCCACATCGAATGACGTAGCTCCGTTCAAGGCCCAGAGTAATGAATCGGTCCCATAACTCACGGTAGGTCGCAAAGTGTCCTACGAATCTGGTTCATGGCATCGCTGGGGCAAGGTTTACGATTAATGATAGAGAGGAATGATTACGATACAGGACTTATACAATATTGTCGGGAATAAGATTGCTAATGAGGCGCAAAAGGCTCTCATTAGGAATAACTTCCCTCCTCAAATAGCAGAGCAGATGTGTAACGCCATCGACGGGCAGGAGAGAGCTGAACACTTTCAGCGTTTGTTGAAGGAATACAACGAGTGGATGCAGAACCAACAGCGGCAACAGGAGGCGGTACAGCGGTTTTTAAAGGAGTATTATAAGTAAGAGGATGTTTCATGAGTGGTTTACTGAGCTCGTTTGCAATAAGTGTTGCGGCTAATATCGTAACCTCTCTTTTTTCGAAGAATAATACGGAAAAAGAGATACGGACTGCATTTCAGGATGCTATCGAGAAATGGTGTCCTAATGAAGATATAAGGAGGTTTCGAGAGAGGGAAATCAGTAAACTTTTGGAGGATTATATGGCTAATCCTAACATGGATCCATCAAATCTTCCAGCAGATATGAAAGAGTTCCTTTCTGTTTTCGAGAAGTGTATAGCGGAACATCCTGCGGCATTTAATTATCTATCTGCCATTAAAGAGAAGGGATACTATGATGTGGTGATGACTTCGATTCAAGGCGTTCATCATAAACTGGATGTCCTTCAAGAGAAGTTGGATGCCGCTAATCCTATACACGAAGAACTACACTCTGAGGCTGTCGCAGAGTTAAATACAGTACTGGCAGAGGAGGTGGAGGATGCGGTGAATGCGCTGTTGTATGGTATTATAGCAGCTTTTGACGATGAAGATGTATTTGCTTATACCGAGGTCCACGAGAATGGAGATATTGAGGTTGTTCTAGATAAGGATTCGATGTTGGTGGAAGAGGATGGAGGTTTCTACAGGCCAAAGTTCCATGACTTCAACTACGACTGGGACAAAGAGAATAGACCGGATTGGACTACAATAGACCCTGATGCGGATTTCTGGGAGATGTTCTCGGAGAGCTATATAGCTGCATTCCAACTGATGAGAATAAACTTCAACGATGGAATGGATGAGATCCAGTCATATCTGGATAAAAAGAGCATTAACGATCAGTTGTCTACGGACGAAAAGCGTCAACTGAACTATATCATACAGAATATGCGAGCCGTGGAATCGGTCTTTGATAAAAACCACGATATCTTTCTTAAGGTGGATAAGGCTCATTTTTGCAATTTGGAAGTGAAATGTGTTCGTGGATTTGAGCAAAATGGGCTGCAACTCGGTCATTTTGAGATATACTATGCGACAGAATCGTACAGAGAGAAAATGACGGAAACGATAGCCCCAATGGAGATGCAAGACAACTTGCTTGATGTGTATATGATTAATCCGGACTACTATTTTAAGGTAACTGGATATGTCGGTGAATTGTTCCACTCTGTCAGGGCTTGGTGGGAGTTGTCTGGTATAAAGCAGGATGAGATGGAAGGGGAGGAATAAGAATGAGGGTTATGGATTAAGTGGCACATAGATAACACGGAAAAAATAGTGCAAGTTGACAAGAGATTATGAAGTCAAGTAACAACAATGGATTGAGGCGGGGGGCCTTGTTCTCTCTTTTTATCACATCTTACGTGCCGCTGTTTGCTATCGTTATCGGTAAACAGATAAAGGAAGGATGGAATTACTTATGTTGGGGAGGATGGAACAGAGAGGCTCTGATTTGCTTTTTCAAACATTTTGGCATGTCCGCAGTTCTAGTAGTGGTATCTGTTGTAGGTGTCATGGGATTGTTGGTGCTGCTTCATAATTTGAAAAGGAACCTACCAAATGGAGAGATGGCAAAAGTGACGAGGATTAGCAATAGGAATAGTGAAGCGATCGGTTACATAGCGACATACATTGTACCATTTGTAGCAAGTGACTTCTCATCGCTATTTGAGTGTGGAATATTTGTGGTGGTGATGGGATTGATTTATGCCATATACACCAACTCGAATATGATTCTGATAAATCCTCTACTGAGTATATGGTATTCGTTATTGGAAATAGAATATAAGCTGATAGGTGACTCGACGGGTACAACTCACGATGCTCTTATCATTACCGATACAACAGACTATAAAGAGGACGTGGATTACCAGATGTATCAAATAGGATTTAAGTTATATTATGGCAAAGAAAGACGATAAAGTAAAAGAGCCATCTAAGCTGGATGAGGTTCTAGACAGAATAAAGGATACGAAGCAGGAAGATGTTAAGTTGCATTTTATTACTCGTATTCTGAAAAGTGGGGTGGGAAAGCGTGATAAGACTTTGGATAAATATATATTTAAGGTTTATCAGATAGATGTGGATGATGAGATAAGGAAGTATCTGTATGATTTGTCTATCAAGGAGCTTGAAAGAACCGTCACGAAGGATTATTCACTGATTGACTATGACCCTATCTCGGATGATACGGACCATTTGTTTTCTTACAAGCTGAAAGCTGAGACATCTACATTCTCAGACGTGGTAGTGAACCAACTGGGTAAGGAATTGCCTAAGGTGGAGAGTATTGAGGGAATCATCTCTGAGAACGAAGAACTCTGGGCCTACTGCATAGGTTTTCTGGATGTGGAGGTTCAGGAGTGGATCTATACGTTCAGAAAGATTATGGTCAGCAAAATAGCCATAGATGAAAAGAATGATACGGATAAGAGCATTGTGTGGCGACAGATAAGGACTATCTTCAATTCGACTTCGAAAAAACTGACGTTGATGAAAGGCGAGGCCGTTACGCTGGACAAACAGATAGACTGTGTTTATTGGGAAGAGACCTTCTATGTGTTGAAGAAGGTGCCCTTTGAGCAGATTGTCGGTCTCCAGGAAGAATATCATGCCAAAGCTATTGAGGTGGTTGATGAGATGAAGAACACAGGGTTGATAGATGGTTTGGATGGTTTAGAAGAGGAACTGAAGACGAATACCTCACTTCATAAGAAACTAGTGAAACTGCAGCAGAACGGCGGACTGGAAAAACTTGATGATAAGCAGATCAAGAAAATGGCAAAGGTCTGTAAGCGTTACGGGGAAACAATCTCTGTAGGTGCAGACGGCCATATCAAAATCAATGACCGTAAGGATTTTGAAACAGTTATCAAGGCTATGTGTGATTACTATAAGAAGGGTGAAGTGTCTGGTAAGAGCTACGGAACCTTCTCTGGAAGGGAGTTGAAAGAGGTTGAGAAGTAGGAGATATGCCAGCAAAATTAGATACATCGAAGCCACTGCGACTGATAGGGATTCAGATATTCGAGGGCACTCACGCGAATGTAAGGAAGGTGCTTGAGCCTGGATGGTATCCATTCATCAGGTGTGAAAACACTGATGAAATGGGGATTGCTAAAGACAAGTATCCAATTGTGTCAAAGGATGGTTGTCCTCAGGATTACTATACCATAGATGATAATCTCCCAAGAATATCTGTATCTGCTATAGCAGGGAAAAACGGCTCGGGTAAGTCAACGCTGATTGATGCGCTGTATCGCATCATCAACAATTTTGCAGAGAACACCTTTCTGATGAAAGGCGTGGATGAGACGGACGAGATAGGGCATGCTTACGGTATTCATGGCAGACTGCACTTTGAACAGGACGGGGTACAGAAGTTTATTGAATGTAACGATCTAGGGACTTTTTATTACGAAGTGTTTGATGGACAGCCAGAAGAAGTAAAAATACATGGCCTGACGGAAAGACAGAGAGATGCCATCCTGAACGGATTCTTCTACACAATCAGCGTGAACTACAGTCTGTATGCCTTTAATCCAACGGACTATTCTTCACCCTTTGCACAAGATGAAGAGAAACTGAATGACGGAGAGTGGCTTACCCACTTGTTTCACAAGAACGATGGTTATTATATACCGATAGTGCTGACACCTTTTAGAGATGGTGGACAGATAGATGTAAATAATGAGAATGGACTGGCAAAACAGCGTATAGAGGTATTATCACTGATGTTCCACTCACAGGAGAAAGAGTTCTTAGATGAGTATGTTCCTTCTAAATTCAAATACCGTTACATCAACGACTATTGGGAGAAAAAGGGCCTGTCGTTTTTGGGAAAGCCCGTGAGGAGTGAATTGAAGGGGGTTGAGGATATCTTGATATTCAACTTGGAGCGGATATGGGAAGATTTACTTGAAGAGAAATTGCAAAGACAGTTTGAACCTGATGGTTCTGACCGTGACAAGAATGCGCTATTTTATCTTGCATATAAAACACTGAAGATCTGCTCAATATATCCTAAATACCGAGAAGCGTCAAAGATGAATAGTTTACTCGACATGAAGGAACCTGTGGTTTCTGAGAAGAATGGTAAACCTTTGACAAATGATGATGGTAGTGAGGTGTTGAGGGTTAGTTCAACAAGTGCGGCGGTTTGGTTCAATACAAATAATGATACCCTGCATCAGGTTGTAAAGGATATATATGAAAGTCCCTGTAACCATATTACCCTGAAAGTACATCAATGTCTGGACTACCTCAAGGAAAACAGATATGCTGACGTCGAGAAGGATTTAGATGTTGACAAGGAACTACTGAATGGCAGTAGGTATGAGACTTATGACGAGATGATGCGGCAACTGCCACCTCCATTCTTCATGACGGAAGTTACGTACAAAAGAAAGAGTAGAAATGGTAATGACGATGATGAAGGTGAAGTGACACTACAATCAATGAGCAGTGGTGAGCGACAGATGCTATACAGTCTGAGCTACATATACTACCACATCAAGAATATAGCCAGCATCAAAGGCGAGGACGGTAAGAGAGTGGTGGGCTATCACCACATTAACCTTATATTTGATGAGGCAGAGTTATATTATCATCCGGAGTATCAACGGCAGTATGTAAAGCGGCTGTTAGAACGGCTGGCACTTTGCCATATCAACCGTACCAACATACGAAGCATCAATATCATTATTATTACTCATTCTCCATTCATTTTGTCGGACCTGCCTGAAACGAATGTCCTGTTCTTGCGTAAGGGTGATGAGGAAGAAGAACTGGCGCCTCAAAAGACATTGGGAGCAAATATTTATGATCTGTTGAAGAGTGGTTTCTTTTTGGACTATGCCATTGGTGACTTGGTGCAGCTGAAGTTGCAGGATATCTTGGACTGTTACTATGAAAAGAATGGTGAAAAAAGGAAAAAACTGTTTGAGACGAATAAAGATGAATACCTATTCACCATTAACCATTTGGGTGAGGACTATCTGAAACGCAATTTCCAGAACATGTTTGACCAGATGGAGGCGACATATCTTCCGAGGTCGCGTCGTATGCAGATAGAGCAGCAAATGAATTATCATAAGGAGCAGGTAAGACTGTTGACAGAAAAACTGAAGGAAGAAGAATGAGAAGGATGCAATACCCTACAGGGAACCAGTATGTGACTGACTATGAAGCCATCTTTCAAGGGAAAATTGCAGATATGCAGGCGAGATGGAACACGCTTCAGGGTAGGTATGCTGAGTTGGCTGTATATCCGGTTGATGTGAGGATGTTTTTGACTGCTGATTTCCATCAACTAACACAATGGTACAATGCGTTCAGGCTTATTCCGTTGGCGAGAAGGGAGGTCATCAATAATGACTTGATAACCGGCCTTTTTGACTACGATACTTGGAGCAGTGAAATAGCGGAATATTTCAAGGAGCCTACAAGGGGTTTTAATATCTATTCTTGTGTGTATTGTGACATGGCGTATGTGAATGCCTATGAAATAGACCCGTATGGGGATGCAATGTACGACTTGAATAATCTGGATGACGACGAACTGATGAGAAAAGTCAGGACGAAGTCACAACGCTCGCTTGCCATAGTAAAGGCTGCAAGACCCTATAAGACCAAGGCGGATTTTGACAAAGTTGGAGCAAGTCTGCGGTGGGTTCCTGACAAATTTGACAAGATATTCAAGCCCAACTATAAGTATCGCCATCATTTTGATTTAGACCACGTACTACCCAAATCGAAATGCAGACTTGTTGCATTGTCATTGTACAACTTTGTTCCCTGTTGTCAGGTATGCAATCAGCGACTGAAAAAAACGAAGGTGCTTGGCACCCTCGGACAACCTTACGAAAAACTAAGCCCAACAAGCCCTGCATATGACTTTGATGGTCAGGTGGAATTTCATATCGTGCCGCTTAAAGGAGTAAAGGCAGGCAGTATCCGACCTTCGACGCGGCCTCAGGACTATGATTTGCAGTTAGGTCCGCAGGATCCAGACTATGGAATCATAGTAAAAACCTTTAAGTTGCAAGAGCGATATTTGATCCACAAAAAAGTAGCATTGCATTGGTTGGAGATGAATTATAAATACACAGATGCGAGGATAGCTATGATGGCTAATTCGTTGCATCATCCAAGTTTCAGTTTCAAAATTATCAAATCTGACATCTTCCAGAACGAGTTGTACAATGATGGAAGTATGTGTTTTAGTAAATTAAGAAGGGATATGCTGAAATAAAAATGTTAAAAACAGCAAATAATCCCCACGCGAATCACGAATCACGAATCACGAATCAGGGGGACAGGAACTTCTATACACGCTTTTATGTGCCTGAAAAATGTGTGTAAATGAGGGAATAAGCTTTGCTGGATGATTGCTTCGTAGGACAATAATTGCGGAGAATAATCGTTATATTTGTATAAGCTTGATTTTTATATGACGCAAAGGCATAAGATACAATTATTCGAGGACAAGAAGGTGCGGACTGCATGGGACGACGAACGGGAGGAGTGGTACTTCTCTATTGTTGACGTGTGTGCGGTGCTCTCTGAGAGTGAGAACCCTCAGACCTATTGGCGTGTCCTTAAGAACCGTTTAAAGAAAGAGGGGAACGAAACCGTTACAAATTGTAACGCTTTGAAGATGCTTGCTCCCGACGGCAAGATGCGCCTCACCGACGTGGCCAGCACCGAGCAACTCTTCCGCCTCATCCAGAGCATTCCTTCAAAGAAGGCGGAGCCCTTCAAGCAGTGGATGGCACAAGTGGCCAGGGAGCGGCTGGACCAGATGGCCGACCCGGAACTGGCCATTGACCAGGCCATCCAGGACTGGCGTCGCAAGGGCTACTCGGAGAACTGGATCAACAACCGTGTGAAGAGCATCGAGGTGCGCAAGGCCCTCACCGACGAGTGGGACCGTGCAGGCGTACAGCAAGGACAGCAGTATGCGTCACTTACCGATATTATTACGCGCGAATGGAGTGGCAAGACCACCCGTCAGTACAAGCAGTTCAAGGGCCTGAAGAAGGAGAGCCTGCGCGACAATATGACCAATACCGAGCTCATCCTCAATATGCTGGCCGAGAGTGCCGCCACCGACCTGTCGCGCGAGCAGCATCCGCAGGGCTACAACCAGAGTGCCCGTGTGGCCAAGAAAGGAGGCAGTGTGGCCAAGGCCGCCCGCGACAAGCTGGAGCAGCAGCTGGGCCACTCCGTCATCTCGCCCTCCAAGGCGGCGGACTACTTGCCACCCGCAGGGGATGTACAGGCGCTGCCGGAAGAGGAGGATAACGAAGATTGAGATTGTCATATCATGCCTCGGAGTGCAAGGAAGGAAAGTGGGGGGACGGGGGACAGGCACCCGTCCCAGTCCTGCAAATCAACATGTTGCGTGAAATTGCTTAGTACTTGACCCCTCGCACAATAAAAATCGTTTCCTGACGTTACCCTTACAGAGATCCTTTAAAGTCATGTGCACAGTCAATATAAAAATCGATAACGAGAAGGTCCGTCGTATCAACCCCAACTTGAAAAGCAACGAAATCATCGAGCGTTGGGCGCAGTACTGTATGGATGAGTTTATCGACACCCTCTCTTCCAGCGAACACAAGTCGGTTTCTCCCAATGCCCACAGTGCATCGGAAATGCGCGAGATTCTTCAGGAGCGTATCCATCGTGCTGAGGCCGGAGAGGAGAAGCTGATTTCTAATACGGATGTCTTTGCACAAATAGACAAGCGCTATGGCTTTTGAGATAGCTTGGCTTGAAAGTGCACGGAAGGAACTGGATGCTGAGATTGAATATGTGTATAGTGAGTTTGGCAAGGATAGCGCCAGGCGTGCAAGAACAAAGATAAAGGAGGCCGTTGATCCGCTTGATACTTTCCCCGATTCAGGGATGCGGTGCGATGGTTTCATGTATCACGGTCATGAGGTACGCATGATACATGTACGGCAGTTGACCGTCTTCTATTCTTTTGACGAGATTTCATTGGTGACGATATTAGCAGTCTGGAACAACTATCAAGACCCCGCCAAGATTAACGTGATTTTGAACTCGAAGCAATAACTATAGTCGCGTGAGAAATCCACGACTGAGGCCGGTGTGGCGTTGACTAACGTCGAGCCTGCTACGCCATGCCATAACTCAAGCGAGCTCGGCTCTGCTCAGGGCTTAAACGCAGTCTTCCAGCTGTCGCCAACTGGCTCCCTGCTTGCGGAAGATATGGATGAACTCGGCCTGAAGGGAACGCTCCAGACACTGGAACTCGGTGGCGTTGACGTTCGTCTTCCTCGAACGCGACTCGGCATAGCTCAAGCGAGCTTCCTCTGCTCTCACTCAATCGCAAAGGTGGCTCTGCTCTTACTTCGTGCGTCGGTTGATGCCACGCATCATGACGTGGTAGATACCGATGGAACTTTTATGTTGGGCCTTGCGGGGCATGGGGAATCAGAGTTAAGAGTTAAATAGCGAAATTTAGACGGTTTTATTGCAACAGGTCGGCGCACAAGTGCGAGAATGTTTGTCCATGCGGAAAAGAATATAGACCTTCTCCTTACTTGAATGTTATAACATAGCAAATTTTTTTTATCCCTCATGTCAGATTTTGTCTCAAACTGGTGTATTATATTAGTATGAAGCGCAAGATGACATATCTATTGATGGTGGTGCTGCTGTGGCCAGTTGCCGCGCGGACACAAGAGGTGGTGACCCTCCACGGCCGGGTGACGGCGAAGAGTGGGGGCGTGCCGTATGCAACACTCCAGTTGCAGGGGACTTCAATTGGTGTTTCCTGCAATGATAACGGAGACTATGAATTGAAGGTACCCCCGGAGCATGAGCAGGATACCGTGGTCATACGGTCGGTGGGTTATATGAGCCACAAGACGACAGTTACCCAACTGCAGAAAAATGGGAGCGTGCGTCTTGAGGGGCAGGTGGTAGAACTGAAGGCTGTGGAGGTGACGAGCTACCGTACCCCGCGCCATCTGTTGAACGAGGTCGTGGCCCGTATCGACCAAAACTACCACCAGCAAACAGCCTGGTCCACTTTCTTCTACCGCGACTGGCGCACCCTTGATGGAGAGCTTTACCTCTTCGACGAGGCGGTGATGTGTGTCCGCCGCAGTCCCTATTCCAAGTATGCCAACAAGCGTGGCTACCGTCTTGAGCCTGGGCGGCGTGAGATGAAGAGCAACCTCAAGACTCTCCTCCGCCACCGTCTCCTTGTCTACGACCGCAAGTTCCTCGAGACCAAGATTATCAAGCCTCTTGGATGCGACCAGATGCTCTCCTATGCTGACGACGAGGACTTCTTCGACCCTGTGGCCACTCCGCAGGCCAGTTTCGCCCTCGCCAAGCGCATGCTAAAAGAGCATAATTTCGAACCATTGAAGGAGTTCACTGCCGATGGCGAGGATTATTACTTTGTGCGTTCTGTGGGTCCCAGCCGCAGGGCCAAGGCTCGGGTGCGTTATGAGTACACTATCCGTAAGCGTGACATGGCCCTTGTGCGCCTTGTTACTTCGCAGCAACCACTTCATTGCCAGGCACCCGAAGACGCATGGGTCAATTGGTACTACACCTCGCTGGTCATGGAAGCCGACTCGTCGTTATGGACCTGGGAGGTGCGCGAGGGGCACTACACCTTGACGCGCTACTACAACACCAAGTCGTATCGTCTGGAGTCGCACGGCCGTGGGCGTGACGGCAAGGTGCAACGCTGGCAGCAGTGCCACGACTGGGTGCTTACCAACTTCAGCCTCAAATCCGTAGTCTCACGCGAATATCCCATCGACGTGCAGCCGCAGACCCTGTCTGGGACCTTCGGCAGGAGCGACTTCAGCTCCGCCTTTTGGGGACGCTACAACACTGTCCCCATCGACACAATCCCCTTGAATTTGCTTACACAAAAACTTTTAAAACCATGAAAAAGATATTGGGGAAACTAGTAGGTCTACTATATCTGGTAGGATTAGTAGGTAATTTAAATGCCCAGACCGACAGCGTATGGGTGGAGGGTCGAGTGATTGACGCCGCCAGCGGCCAACCGCAGACAGCCTGCGAGGTGCAGCTGCTGCAGGAAGGTGCTGCCAAGGCTGTATCTTTCTGCGACGAGGCTGGATACTATTCCATCGGCTGGATGCCCACGGGAAGCTACACATTGTCGATCCTCTCCGGAGGTGCATCTCTCT
>Ga0256406_1002447_pt1 | contig 26161 bp, 21 predicted proteins | sample RumenRJG_03DNA_FD_185986 | JGI IMG/M metagenome (GOLD analysis project Ga0256406, IMG submission 185986) | Bovine rumen microbial communities from Lethbridge, Alberta, Canada - RJG_03 | ecosystem: Host-associated > Mammals > Digestive system > Stomach > Rumen | place: Canada: Alberta | collected...
TGGCCCGTGTCTCAGTGCCAGTGTGGGGGACCTTCCTCTCAGAACCCCTGCGGATCGTCGCCACGGTGGGCCGTCGCCCCGCCGTCAAGCTAATCCGACGCGTCCCCATCCCGTGTCTCGTTTCATGCCGCCGCCATGCGGAAACGGCACATATCGGGCGTTAATCCTCATTTCCAAGGGCTGTGCCCGGGCACGGGGCAGGTTGGACACGCGTGACTCACCCATTCGCCGGTCGCCATCAGGAAAAGCAAGCTTCTCCCATGCTGCCCCTCGACTTGCATGTGTTAGGCCTGTAGCTAGCGTTCATCCTGAGCCAGGATCAAACTCTTCACTGTAATTCTTTTTATTATAGTTCTGTCTGACCGGTCAGGCTATCCTGCTCAATTTTCGTCTAAAGTTTATGGAATCGACTTTTGCTTGTGCATATATTTATTATATATAATGTATATATGCGCTGCTTGTCTTTCTTCTGTTCGCAGTCTGTCAAAGATCTATTTTTGTGCCTCCCTTTCGGAAAGCGAGTGCAAAGGTACGACCTTTTCTCATACCAGCAAAATCTTTTGAAAACTTTTTTTGAAAAAAATTGCATTTTTGATGGTTTAGAACAAAAAAGAAGTAAATAAGGCTGATTTTTATTCCTCTTCACTTCTAAAATTAACGTAAGTTTGACGAAAATAGCATTTTATAAATCCTCGACAATTGACCATTATATTTGTGTTTAAATTTACCGAACTCACGTTAAATAAGCTTAGAAGTGCCCTTCAAGCATTCGAAACCACCACGGTGCACCCAACAATGAACAAATACACAAAATGCTTTTTTAGCCTTGTTCTTTCGCCATTCGGCAAAAAATCCTTAACTTTGTCGCCGAAATGGACAAGGCAAATACATACAAAGACCTCATCGAAGAAATCCTCATTAGAGGGAAAAGGTATCGAGACCCCGACTTCTCCGCAAGAAAACTGGCCGAAGCGCTTGGTGTTTCATCATTCCAACTCTCACGGATCATTAAAGCCACATACGGCATATCGTATGCCGATATCGTGCATTCTTTCCGCATTCAAGATGCAATGCGTCACTTGAAGGACAAACGATTTGCTCCATACTCCATTGATGACATCGGCTTGATGGTTGGTTTTCGGAACCGCCAGTCCTTCTTTTCCGCCTTTAAAAAAGTGAGCGGAACTACACCCGAAAAGTACCGATTGATGTGACGCTCGTTGTGCCACTGATACAACAATGAAATAATAATGAAGACAATAGCAAAGACAATGATGATTTTAGCACTGACGGCTGCAACGGCTGACACACTGAAAGCCGAGCAGCATGAAGCCCCATCTCCCATGGACGCTAAAAAGGAAAAGAAATTCGAGTACAACAATGAGCGATTTGCCGATTTACAGATGCTTCGCTACAAGGTGGAAGGATTTGAGAATCTCACCTTGAAGCAGAAAACTTTTATCTACTATCTGCAAGAGGCGGCTCTCTATGGTCGTGACATTCTCTTTGACCAGAATGGAAAGTACAATCTCCGCATCCGCAAAATGCTGGAGGATGTGTATGTGAACTATCAGGGTGACAGAGAAAGCAAGAACTTCAAGGCCCTTGAAACCTATCTGAAACGTATGTGGTTCTCAAACGGCATTCACCACCACTATGGCAGCGAAAAGTTTGTGCCTGAATTCACGCGTAAATGGTTGCAGGATTGTGCTGTTTGTTCCGATGAAATAGCTGATGTCATTTTCAATCCTGGCATATTGCAGAAACGTGTGAACCTTGCCGAAGGAGAAGATCTCGTAAAAACGAGTGCCAGCAACTATTACGAAAACGTGACACAGAAGGAAGCGGAAGAGTTCTATGCCAAGCAAAAGGCGGAAGGTGATTCACTCCACCCTGTCATGTATGGTATGAACTCACGGCTCGTCAAGACAAAAAATGGCACTATTATCGAGAAGAAATGGACCATCAATGGACTTTACGGAAATGCCATCAAGAAAATCGTGGAGAATTTAGAGCTGGCACGTCCTTTTGCAGAAGACGAACAGCAACAAAAGGTCATTGACCTACTCATCTCCTACTACAAAACAGGCGACCTCAAGACTTTCGACCAATATTCGATTGCATGGGTGGAAAACACTGCACCGCTGGTTGATTTTGTCAATGGATTCATCGAGTGTTATGGCGACCCTCTGGGTTTGAAATGTTCATGGGAAAGCATTGTCAATTTCAAAGACATCGAAGCTACAAAACGTACAGAAACATTAAGTGCTAACGCACAATGGTTCGAGGACCACAGCCCTGTGGCACCCGAGTTTAAAAAAGAGAAGGTGAAGGGCATCACAGCTAAGGTCATCAAGGCCGCCATTCTCGCCGGCGACCTCTATCCATCCACAGCCATCGGCATCAACCTACCCAATAGCGACTGGGTTCGTGCGGAACACGGTTCCAAATCGGTGACCATTGGCAATCTGACCGATGCCTACAATCAAGCTGCCAAAGGCAACGGCATGTTGCAGGAGTTCGCTTACGGCAAGGAAGAGATTGCTTTGATTGAGAAATATGGTGATTTGACTGATGACTTACACACTGATTTGCATGAGTGTTTGGGACATGGCAGTGGCAAATTGCTTGAAGGAGTTGATGGTGACAGCCTCAAGGCATACGGCAGCACCATTGAAGAAGCACGCGCAGACCTATTCGCACTTTATTATTTGGCCGACCCTAAATTGGTGGAATTAGGACTGTTGCCCAATGCCGAAGCTTATAAAGCAAGTTACATCGCACAGATGCAAAACGGACTCTTGACTCAATTGGTACGCATTAACTTGGGCAACAACATCGAGGAGGCGCATATGCGTAACCGTGCCCTCATCGCCCGTTGGGCATTCGAACACGGTAAGAAAGACAACGTAATGGAATTGGTGAAGCGCGATGGCAAGACATTTGTTAAGATTAATGATTATTCCAAACTTCGCCATCTCTTCGGAGAGTTGCTGGCTGAGATCCAGCGAGTGAAATCAACAGGCGATTTCAAGGGTGCACAAACCCTGGTGGAGACCTATGGTGTGAAAATCGACCCAGAACTGCACAGGGAGATCCTTGACCGCTACGCGAAACTCAACATCGCGCCTTACAAGGGCTTCATCAATCCTGTTTACACGGCTGTGCGCGACAACGACGGCAACATCACTGACGTAAAGATTTCCTACACTGAAGGCTATGCCGAACAGATGCTGCGCTATAGCAAGGACTATGCTACATTGCCACTCATCAATGAATAGTATTATCAGCGACATCAAGAAGGAGTTACGGGCCAATATGAACGGGGTGGCTTCGGCTCATGCAAGACAAACGGAAGACTACCGTGTGAATTGGGGCGTGGAGCTGCCAAGACTGGCAAAGATTTCCGATGAAATCGTTGAAAGCAAAGCATGGGGAGGGTTTTCCGAGGAGGATTCTCTCCGTACGTTAGCACAAGCACTTTGGAACGAAAGCACCCGCGAATGCAAAATACTTGCCTGCATGCTGATGCCCGTGGAAGACTTTGTGGAAGAACTCTGCGACATTTGGGCAGAGAGCATCTGCACCGAAGAGATTGCCGCCATGTTCTGCTTCTATCTCACCCAGAAGTTGCCGTATGCCAGCACAAAGGCCTTTGAATGGATTGCCCGAGATGAAAGGATGTTGCAGAACTGCGGCTACCTGACCTTGTGTCACTTGATAAGGAAATACAAACTCAGCGAGGAGGCAGAAGCAGAGTTTCTCGACCAGGCCAGTGCGTCATTGGACAATCAATATGCAATTAAAGCATTGCAGATATATGCATCCTTAGGAGAAGATAACATGCGGGAAGTCAAAAAAGTGGCAGATTATTTGTGACACCCAAAGAAAAGCCGTAAATTTGTACCCATATTGTATAGACGGGCATGAAAAAGGCAAAAGCAGAGGGGGGGCAACAGAAAGAGACACCACGTGACATTCTGACCCGATACATGACAGACCAGGGCGGCATGCGCAAGACAGGAGAGCGATATGCCATCTTGGATGTTGTCATGCAGATGAGGGGGCACCACAGTGCCGACCAGATACTTGCCATGATGCCAGAGAAGTTTCCTGTCAGCCGTGCTACCATGTACAGCACATTGGCACTGCTGGTCAAGTGCGGTCTCTTGTACGACCACCAAACAGAAGGTGCCACTTTATATGAATGTGCCTACCGAACACCGATGCATCACCACTACATTTGTACAGGATGCAACAAGATATGGGACTTAAAGGACTCAACCATAGAGCAAGCCGTTTCGAAAGTAAAAACACCCCGATTCAAGAAACTGAGATGCAACACTTACATCTATGGTATCTGCAACATCTGCCAAGCCAAGTTGGCACGACTGAAAAAGAAGATGGAGAAGGAGGATAAGGAGAAGAAGAAGTCCAGCATGACCCGAGAAGAAAAACGATTTGCCAGCATCGATAAAGAATTGGCAAAGGCTGCAGAATGGTTCAAGTAAATTATCAACTCAAAAAACATATAGAAAAAATGAAAGTAGATGTACTCTTAGGTCTTCAATGGGGAGACGAAGGTAAAGGTAAGGTGGTGGATGTTCTGACACCACGCTATGATGTTGTCGCTCGTTTCCAAGGAGGTCCTAACGCTGGACACACACTCGAATTCGAAGGGCAGAAGTATGTCCTTCGCTCGATTCCATCGGGCATTTTCCAGGGCGACAAGATAAACATCATCGGCAACGGTGTCGTATTGGCTCCCGACCTCTTCATGGACGAAGCCAAGGATTTAGAGAAGAGCGGTCATAATCTGAAGAACCGCCTACACATCTCAAAGAAGGCACACCTCATCATGCCGACTCACCGTCTGCTCGATGCTGCCTATGAAGCAGCCAAAGGAAAGAACAAGGTTGGTACGACAGGCAAGGGCATAGGCCCCACTTACACCGATAAAACCAGCCGTAACGGTTTGCGTGTAGGCGATATTCTCGACAACTTCGAGGAGAAGTATGCTGCCCATAAGGCACGTCATGAAGCTATTCTCAAGAGCCTCAACTACACGGATTATGATATCACCGAGGTGGAAAAGAAGTGGATGGAAGGCATTGAGTACATCAAACAATTCCAACTCGTCGATTCAGAGCACGAAATCAACAAACTTCTGAAGCAAGGCAAGTCTGTGCTGTGTGAAGGTGCTCAGGGTACAATGCTTGACATCGACTTTGGTTCTTATCCATTCGTAACTTCTTCCAACACCATCTGCGCTGGCGCCTGCATCGGTTTGGGCATCGGTCCCAACAAGATCGGTGACGTGTTCGGTATAATCAAGGCATACTGCACTCGCGTAGGTGCAGGTCCTTTCCCCACGGAATTGTTCGACGAAACTGGTCAGAAGATGCGCGACATCGGTCATGAATACGGTGCTGTGACAGGTCGTGAACGCCGTTGCGGTTGGATTGACCTCGTGGCTCTCCGTTATGCCATCATGGTGAGCGGTGTAACCAAACTCATCATGATGAAGAGCGATGTGCTCGATGATTTCGACACCATCAAGGCTTGTACCGCCTACAAACTGAAAGATGGCAGCATCACACGCGACTTCCCCTACGACATCAGCGACGGTCTCATCGAGCCCGTTTACACAGAAGTGCCTGGTTGGAAAACCGACCTCACCAAAATGACAAGTGAAAAAGAGTTTCCAAAGGCATTTTCCAACTATATTGCTTTCTTGGAGAAGGAACTGGAAACACCTATCGCCATTGTCAGCGTAGGTCCAGACCGCGAACAGACCATCGAAAGGTAATACACATTCTCTCAACCGCAAGGATTATGAGAAAAGTTGCATCATTCCTCATATTCATGCTCATGCTGACCATTTGTTGTAACAAAGTGAGTCAGTATGAGCATGTTCTTGTTGACATTGACAGTCTTACTGTTACCGATGCAGACAGTGCGAGGAGGATGCTCCAGCGCATGAACCAAGAGATGGAAAATGCGGACGAAGACACAAAGGCTTATTACAACCTTTTGAGAGTCAAGGCAGACGAGCGAGCAAAGAAGAAACACGCCTCTGATTCACTCATTTGTACGGTGATTGAACACCTCGAGCAGCACGACCCCAATGGGCATCTCCCTGAAGCCTATTATTATGCGGGGTGCGTCAATTCCCATTTACAAAACGGAGAGAAAGCGCTCATCTATTTTCAGAGGGCTCTATTGTGTGATAGTGTGTGTATCACCCCCTATCTGAAAAGCCGCTGCTATGCACAAATTGGCTATATCTATCTCCGAAACGGGCTTTTTGACGAAGCATTCGACATGCAACAACTTGCCCACTTCTACTGCAAGCAGATAGGCGACACCTTAGGGATGCGACACAGCAGCGAAGACATACAGACCATCAAAGAGATGAAGAACGACAGCAGCCTCGCCACGCCACACCAGGCTGACGTGATGGTACGTATTCAAAAACTGCATGCACAAGCCAAAAGCCAAGTGCTCAACGACATGAATGCTCAACTGGAAGCAGAGAACTCAAAAGAGCGGCAATTTATTTGGATTGTCACCATTTTAGCGCTCATCGTCGTTGTTTCTGCCACCCTATTGGTGCTCCACCTGCGCAAACGTAGAGAAATCCGAAAAGAGGAGGCCGCTGAAATCTTCTTGTCCTCACGAAGCAAACGTCAGTTCTACGACAAGGACATCAACCAACTGCTGACTACACATATATATAATAATAAGGTATTGAAAGATTCCGACTGGAAAAAGATAGAAGCCGGACTTCTGAAAGCATATCCCACTTTCAAGGAAAAACTTCTTGGTCTTTATGCTCTTTCCGACACGGAATACCGCATTTGTATGCTCATCAAAATGGAGGTTTCGCCCTCCAACATCGCCGATTTGATGGCCATCAGCAAGAGTGCCGTATCACAAAACCGCCTCAGAATGCAACAAAAAGTGTTCGATGGTGAAGGAACGGCAAAAGATTGGGACAAATTCGTGCTATCCTTGTAAATCATCATATTTCAGCCACTTGCAAAAAGTTTGTGAACTTTTTGTAAACTTTTTTCCGCACACTTAATTAAATGTGAACTTTTTGTAAACTCGTTTTCTTGGAGTTTTCTAGCAACAATCCCTATCTTTGCAGCAACAAAATCATTTACATCAAAAAGTTTACATTATGAAAAGATTCGTTACACTCATTTGTATTGTGCTGACCACCCATGCTGGGTGGGCACAGAACAACAAAATCGTCAATCGCACGGAGGGGAGCATCACTTTCACCGTTGATGAGAACCTTGCCCCCATTAGCGAAAACGCCCTCACGATAGAGGAATTCATGACCGATGGCTCTCGCGCTCTTGGGAAGTTTGGCATCTTTCAGGATGAAGGTGTACCTGGTGACACTAAGAAATGGGTTGCCAAAAGTTTCTCGGATGAGGAAAAGTTCCACATCTTCAAGGGGAAGGACGTGTTCTTTCAAACAATTGTGCGAGCATACGCCGATCATCGTCCCATTGTCCTTTCACCCGATATGGTTTGGCTGCTCATCAGTCAAGGATTCGCACGCTACGTGAACGCACACCCAGAGGAACTGCGCGACCAGCTGGTGAGCCATACGGGGAAGATGGACTTGGTGATTGAAACTGAGAAAGAACTGTTGGAGGGGGATCCTGAATGGGATAAACTCATTGATGCTTTCGCGAAACAAATCAACGAATACACCAAAGAGGACATCGCCAAGACTATTACAGCCGACTTCACTACCACTGGCACCATCGAACGCATCACCTCTCAAATCACCCTGATGGAAACCATGAAATCGTACTTCGATTATATCGTGCATTATATCGCCTGTGGCATTCCGACCGTCACCCTCACAGGTACGCCTGAAGACTGGGAGAAGGTGTTGGAAAAGACGAAGGAACTGGAAAAGTACGGCATGGAAGATTGGATACAAAGCCTCACACCCATCCTGACCGAGTTCGTCAACGCATCCAAAGGCAAACCTGACCAGACTTTCTGGCAGAGCATGGTGAAAAAAAACAATCCTAACAAACTGGTTGGTGGCAACTGCGACCTGCGCAACCCGACAGAACTGGACGGATGGATTCTCAAACTCTTTCCTGACGAAAAGGGGCAGACCCTTGACCAAGTGCCCCACACGCACACAATGCCGTCGGAGCGTGTATATGTAGATTTCAAATATCAAATCATTGACCCTGAAAATGGCTATGTCCTCACGACTATCCCCATGCAACTCATTGCCGGCTATATCGGCACAGAGGTGGACACCCTCACACATACCCTCACGCCTAAGATGGGTTGGGTGGTACGACAGTTAGAGGGCGAGGAGACGATTGTAGAGAAACTCAAGAAAATGGATGAAGAAGATTCCTTCTTTGGCATCGAATTGCGCGTAAACCGTGTGCCAGAACATCTTTCAAAGTTGTCACACATTAAGCAATTATGGCTCCATTTCACCGATGAAATCGTCCTTCCCGAATGGATGGATAAGATGACTATCGACAACCTCAAGGTCGAAGGGAAAATCACAAAAGAGGAGGAAAAAGCACTTCGCCAGCGCTTCCCCAATATCATCATCAACAATGTAGAAAGGCAGGCATCTCCTGGCAACCGAAACCCATTAATTGTGGTGAATGGAGAACCTTATCCTGTGAACGATGATATTGAAGACATCTACGACGAGGATATCGCAGAACTCGTAGGAGTAGATCCTGATGACATCAAGGACATCACCATCCTCAAAGATGCTGCTGCCACAGCCATCTGGGGTGAGAAAGGCCGCAATGGAGTCATCGAAATTAAGACTAAGAGCGACAAGACTAAAACTAAGGGCAAAAAGATTAAAGCCAAGAGGACTCATACAATCATCGGTACCGTAAGCGATGCTAATGGTCCACTTTGGGGTGCCAATGTCGTGGAAATAAACGAACGGGGCCGTATCGTGAAATCAACCACAACCGATTCCCTTGGTCATTTCACTCTCAAGACAGTGAATCCTAAAGACAAAATTCGTATTTCGTACATAGGATCAAAGACTGTGGAAGTCAACAACAACCTCAATGAGTATAACATCGTCATGCAAGATGCGACGAAAATCAAAGATGTACCCATAAGAAAGAGAAACGTTAACATTGATGATTTCGAAGGAATCCTCCCTTCCACCAACCCCATAAAACCCATACAGAAATGAAAAAAAACGTATTTTTCACATTCCTTGCTCTTGTCGCAATGACAGCGCAAGCACAGACCGAGAACCCTCGTGGAGTCTATAAACTCACATCGCTCATCGACAAAGAGGGCGTCACCATCCAAGCGCCGTTCGACCAGTATAAGATATGTACGGATAGTGTCACGCTGATGTTTTCCACACAAGGCGGCAACTTCTCTTTGGGCAAGAACGACACACAAGTGTTCAACTACACAGGCAAAGAACCCGATGCCCACGATGCCACCGCCACCCGCATCTTCGACAGCAATGCCGAGCACTTCACGCTGAAATGGTGGAGCACCTATCAAAACCACCTCTACTTCCCCCACAACGACTGGTGTACCGAGTTCTACGAGTCGGGAAAATACTCCGTTCATGCCAAAGCCATTCTCGATGCCCTCATGTCGCCCAACGCTTCCCACCCCCAGAATCCCTTCATCGGCACATGGCGATTCCTCGGCATGATGGACGAACTGCGAGATGTGAAGAAGCAACTGAACGCACTCCGTAAGGATATTAAAGAAGGCATGAACATCGGCAACCTCATCTTCACCCACTCACATGCCATCATGTACAGCAACAGCACCCGAGGCGGCTCCATCGAACTTGCTGCCTATAATGGCAAGAAGAAAATCATGATGGTAGATGAACAACACAAGAAGGCCCACGAACACGCCTTCATCTGGCTCTCCAAAGACTGCTTCGCCATGGAAGTCCACCTCGATGGCTACCGCACCGACTACCAAATCTGGGAGCGTGTGCCCGACCCCACCCCCCTCTTCAACCGCATCGCCAGCCAGTATGTAGTACACTAAAAAAGACAGCCCCATGAAAAAAGCCCTCACCCTCATGCTGCTGACGCTCATCGTCACCAGCACCTTTGCACAACCTCACGAAATCAAAAGGACAGACCGACTGCTCACGGCATCAGGACTGCCCCGTTATCGAAAAGGAAAAGAAATCAGCACCCCTTTCATCGAGGCTTTCCGATATGGAATGGACAAAGAAGCCAAACGTTGGTGGACAGGGTATTATGAACCCAACGTGTCCGGTGCAAAAACGGCCGAAAAAGCACGGAAGAAGAGAGAGAAGGCGTACAATGCTTACGACGAGGAATGGGACAAGATGACCAACAAACTCCCTCGTCACGGACATCTGTTCATCGCACGTCCGTCCTTTACTCCCCCATTCGGCTTCTCCTATAGCCCTAAAGACACAGCATTAGTCTATCTGGAGCAGCGGTGGAACGGAAACAAGAAAAAAGGCAAGAAGGTGACGTTCCACACCCACAAGATGAAAGTGCCTGAAGCCATCTACGACTCCATCCAAAGTCTGCACAAACTGGCGGTCTATACATCAGCCCAGTTCGACGCCGACTACACGATGCTCGACGGAACGAGATTCCACTTCATCTGGCACGCCTTTGATGGCGACAAATATGCCATCAGTTCCGACAACGGCTCAGGCACCTGCAAGCGGTTACAGAAGACCTTCGAAACCATCTGCACGGCATTGAAGGATGATGACCCCGACCAACTCCAATCGCTCATGCCCACCGTCCACGAACTCCTCGCCCACTATCGCACCCTCCTCCTGCCCGATGTGCCGATAGATGACTGGGACTTGGATGCAACCGCCAGACACCGAAAAAAGCAAAAATAATTATTGCTGTCCGCTAAAAGATTTTAGTATGAAATAAAAATTAGGCTGAAGCCCTCGCTTGGGTTTCAGCCTTTTTTGTTACCTTTGTTTTTACCACAAAACTTCGATAACATGAACAAAGGTACACATTTTATCGGACAGCCGATGTATGGACAGCTGTTAAATTTGCTTGACAAGGCAAAAATTCTTCGTTTCAGCCGTGAAATGGGCGGTGAGCGCTATGTAAAACACTTCGATGCATGGCAGCATCTGGTGATTATGCTGTATGCTGTCATCAAGCGTTTCGACTCCCTGCGCGAGATTACGGATTCCATGTTCCCCGAGGCCAGGAAGCTGTCGCACCTTGGTATCAGCCTGATGCCCCGCCGCTCAACCCTTTCGGATGCCAATGCCCGCCGCAAGGAGTGTGTCTTCCAGGCCGTATACAGGGATCTGTATGCCACCTACAAGGACGAACTTTCCTCGGACAGCCGGCGCAGGCAGGTTCCGGCATGGCTCAAACGGCTGCAAATCATAGACTCCACGACCATCACGCTGTTCTCCAACCTCATTTTCAAGGGTGTGGGACGACATCCGAAGACGGGAAAGAAAAAAGGAGGGATCAAGGTCCATGCCAACATCCATGCCAACGAAGGCGTCCCGTCGGACATCCGCTTCACTTCGGCAGCCACCAACGACAGTTTCATGCTGCGCCCCTCGAACTACACCAGCGGCGACATCGTCGCACTGGACAGGGCATACATCGACTATGCCAAGTTTGAGGAACTGAGCCGGAGAGAGGTGGTATACGTTACGAAGATGAAGAAGAAACTGGTCTATGAGATTGAAAGCGATACCATGTACATGCATCCAGAAGGGGTGATGGAGTACCGGGTGCAGCATGTCATCTTCCACAAGCATGTAAAGGAGGGGGAGGACATCGCCCACCATGCACGCATCATCACCTATGCGGACATCAAGAAAGGAAAGGCCAGGCTAGTGTCCCTGCTTACCAATGACATGGACATGGAAGTGGAAGACATCGTGGCAATCTATCGTAAACGATGGGAAATAGAACTCCTGTTCAAGCAGCTCAAGCAGAACTTCCCGCTCAGGTACTTCTACGGCGAGAGTGCCAATGCCATCAAGATACAAATCTGGGTGACGCTCATCGCAAACCTGCTGCTCATGGTCATGCAGAGGCGTATAAGGCGCAGCTGGAGCTTCTCCAATCTGGCCACTATGTTCCGCATTATGCTCATGTACTACGTCAACTGCTATACATTCTTCGAGCAGCCCGAAAAAGACTGGCTCAAGATCCTTGAAACGGATAATCCGCCACCTGGCGAACAGTCACTTTTCGACTAAGAGGGGCTTACTTTTTGAAAAAAGTATCCGCAATGCCTGTTTATCGGCATTGCGGAAGATTTTTAATGTTCATTTGATTTTTAGCGGACAGCAATAAAAAATAATAGCCTAACGGCAATCTAAAAATTCATGAATAATTCGTGGCTAATTCATGGTCATTCGTGTTTTATCTTTAACATCAATTTCCATGAATTAGCCACGAATTATTCATGAATTTTTAGTTTAGCGAAGAGAGCAACTTCACATACAGCGAGATGGCATGGTCTATCTCGCTGATTTTTATGTATTCATCTGCCGTATGGGAACGTGAGGAGTCGCCTGGCCCCAATTTGAGGGAAGGGAAGCGCATGAGGGCCTGGTCGCTCAAGGTGGGAGAGCCGAAAGGTTTGAGACCTTCCTTGATGCAGGCCTGTACAAAGGGGTGCGACTCGTCTATCTTGGAGGAAGAAAGGCGGAAAGAACGCGCTTTCAGTTCGGAAGTGAGGTGTTCTTGGAAGAAAGCGAAGATTTCCTCGTTCGTGTAGCACTCGTTGGAACGCACATCGATGGTGAAGGTGCAGGTGTCGGGGATGACATTGTGCTGTGTGCCCGCATTAATGATGGTGACCGTCTGCTTCACAGGGCCCAGCAGTTCCGTCTGCTTCGGGAACTGCCACTGCGAGAGCCACTGGATGTCCTTCATGGCATGATAGATGGCGTTGTCGCCCTCGTTCCGAGCCGCATGCCCCGCCTTGCCATGCGCCGTGGCATCAATCACCATCAGCCCCTTCTCCGCAATGGCAGGTTGCATGCCCGTAGGCTCGCCCACGATGGCAAAGTCAATCTTCGGCAAGAGGGGCAACACACTCTCGATGCCGTTCTTGCCAGAAACCTCCTCTTCGCAAGAAGCCAGAAAGATGATAGAAGACCCCCTCTGTCCTGCGGACATCTCCCCCGTAATGGGGAGACCTTCCGGCTTGTTTCCCAATGACAAACATCCCGTATGGACTTCCTCCCCATTACGGGGGAGGGTTGGGGAGAGGGTCTGGATGAACGCCTGCAGCAGTGCTACCAATCCGCCGCCACAGTCATTGCTGCCAAGCCCATAGAGCCTGTCGCCCTCCACCGTAGGCGTGAAAGGGTCGCGTTGCCAACCAGCCACAGGTTTCACCGTGTCAATATGGGCATTGAGCAAGATGGTAAGCCCTCTCCCAACCTCCCCCAAAGGGGAGGAGAGCCGTCCGGATGGGTCTTCCCCCCTTGGGGGGATAAGAGGGGGGCTGGCACACCACACATTGTTGCCATGCCGTTGGGGGTTCAGCCCCTTCTCCTTCATGTATGCCTCCAGCACATCAGCCGCAGCCTTCTCGTCGCGGCTCACGCTGGGTGTGGCAATCAGTTTCTTCAGCAGTTCCACCGCTTCTTTTGTCTGTTCCGAACAGTTATTTTCCATCTTTTCTTTTGCTTTTTGGGTACAAAGTTAGGTTTTTTCTTTTACTTTGCAAAAAAAATCGGCATCTGGGGTATTTGATTCCCCTTTTCGTGTGTCTTATAGGCAGAGAAAGGCAAAAAAGCCTGCATCGCGAACTTATGATTTACGACAAAACCACATTCGAGCATCTCTACAAGAGCAACTACCGACAGATGTATCGGTTCGCCTTCTCCCTGCTGGAGGAAGCGGAGGATGCCCGTGATGCCGTGAGCCACGTCTTCACCCAGATGTGGCACACACAACCTCAACTGCAGGAGGACTGCATCACGGGCTACCTCATGGCAGCGGTGCGAAACCACTGCCTCAACACCCTGCGGACCCGTCGCCAGAACGCTGCTGTCGAAGCCGAACTGAAAGCCGAGCAATCAGAACAGGAGGCACAGGAACACCAAGAACTGCTGGACGAACTGGCACGAGTCATCGACGAACACCTGACAGAGCAGGACAAGCGCATCCTCGCTCTCCACTACGACCAAGAAATGACCTATTCGGAGACGGCCCAGGCACTGGGCATCAGCCCTTCAGCCGTCAACAAGCACATTTCTCATTCACTCTCCAAAATCCGTTCCATCTTCAAAACCGCAAACTCATGAAAACCGAAGAAATAGACAAAAGAATTGGAATGCCCGACATCAACGCTGAATGGGCAAAGTTTGAGAAAGAAGTGATGGGTGCAGCGAAACCGACCCCCAAGCACACTTTCTTCAAAAGTTTCACCACCAAAGCCGCCGCCATTGCCGGCATCGTTTTCCTGCTCAGTTGTGCCGCCATCGCCTCGGCTGTCATCGCCATCAAGAACCAGGCTGAGCCACAGGCGGAGAAGTTTGAGTACAAGCCGCTGGTGGAAGTCATCCAACGGAAGCACAAGGGGAAAGAGACCTCCTACTACCTCGTCCACTACTGCGAGGGCGTGTGGATTCAGCCCGTGGATGAAAAGGGGTATATTGACGAACTGATTTACCAGATAGCCTTCCCCGTTGACCAGACCACCATGCAACTGGACGGCAAGCCTTTCACCCAGAAAAACCTGCCACGCATGCGCAACAGCCATCTGAAGAAGATAGAGATGAAGCGGCAGGGCGACAAACTGGTGGCCAACCTCATCACCCAGTTCTCAGGAGGTATCCCATCGGGCGTGACAGGCAATGCGCCACGCACCCAGACCCTTTTCCTCTTCCCCAACGGCATGCTGGGCATCATCGACAAGAAGGCAAAGGCGGGCGACTGGCAGCACTACAGCATCAGCGACTGGGACGAGACCCCGTGGGGATGGAGTGTCCGCAAGGAGATGGAACGCGGCTGCCACCGTCTCGGCTACAAAGCCTACATCTATGCCAGCACCGAAACGCCACAGAAGTACATCGACCGCGCCACCCGCATGATGGACGAGATGGGCATCAAGGACTACGAACTGGTCAAAGACCTTCCCATCCAGCATTGGACCGACCAGCAATATCGTGAATGGGCACAGCAGCAGAAACAGAAGCATCCGCAGTACGACTGGCGATGGCTGTTCGACCAACTGCCCGAAAGTCTCGACGGCACTGACCTGCACGACAAGTGGCACATCGTGAAAGAGGTCTATGGCGTGAAATAAACAAAAATAATTCATGAATAATTCGTGGTTAATTCGTGATAATTTATGTCCAAAATAAAACACGAATTTCCATCAATTAACCACGAATTATTCATCAATTTTCATCTTTATACATTCAGCAACATGAAAAGACTTTTTCTGTCCCTGCTCACAGGGATAGCAGCCCTCTGTGGCTCTGCTCAGACGAAAGACAGCGTAGATGTTTCGCAGTTCACCGTAGTGTATGGACTATCCCTGCAAGAAGGCACCAGAAGAGCCTCAATTGTTGACACAGACATACCCCCACCAGAGGGTAACGGTGCATTTCCACTGAGAGATGCAATAATTAATAATTAAAGATTAGTTAGTAATTAAAGGTTAACCAAGGAGTCAGCCACTTGTGAAAGTCGCAGGCTCTTCTTTTATCACCCCCAAACTCCATCCATGAAGAGTTTCCTCACCCTGTTAGCAAGCACACCGTCTCCACTTCCGGCTACACTCTCAGCAACGAGGTCACACCTACATCCCCTTCACTGTCAAGACGATTGGGAAGAAAAATTATTATCAATCAGGAATGATTATTCGTTCCCATCCCAAGCCAAGAACCCACACGAACCCTCTTTTTTCGCCTCTTTCACATTATTTTAGGCACAAAGACGTGTCTTTTTGGGCAGAAAGTTGTAACTTTGCACCCGACCCACGCGTTGGGCGCATTTCCCATGAGACAGACAATATAAAAAACAATAAACATAATGGCACAGCAAGAAGACATTTTCAAGAAGGTGGTGAGCCACTGCAAGGAGTACGGTTTCGTGTTCCCTTCATCAGAGATTTATGACGGACTGGGCGCCGTGTATGACTACGGTCAGAACGGTGTGGAGTTGAAGAATAATATCAAACAGTATTGGTGGCAGTACATGGTGTTGCTACACGAGAACATCGTGGGCATCGACTCTGCCATCTTCATGCATCCGACCATCTGGAAGGCATCAGGTCATGTGGATGCATTCAATGACCCACTCATCGACAACCGCGATTCAAAGAAGCGTTATCGCGCGGATGTGCTCATCGAGGACCAGATTGCGAAGTATGACGAGAAGATTGAGAAGGAGGTAGCAAAGGCTAAGAAGCGTTTTGGCGATGCTTTCGACGAGGCTCAGTATCGTGCCACTTCCGCCCGTGTGCTGGAGGAGCAGGCTAAGCGTGATGCCCTGCACGAGCGTTATCAGCAGGTGATGAACGCTGAGGGCGGCATCGACCTGGAGGGTCTGAAGCAGATTATCCTGGATGAGGGTATCGTTTGCCCCATCAGTGGCACAAGAAACTGGACGGATGTGCGCCAGTTCAACTTGATGTTCAAGACGGAGATGGGTGCTGCCGCCGAGGGTGCATCGACCATCTATCTGCGTCCTGAGACGGCTCAGGGTATCTTCGTAAACTATCTGAACGTGCAGAAGACAGGCCGCATGAAGATTCCGTTCGGCATTGCCCAGATTGGCAAGGCGTTCCGCAATGAGATTGTGGCGCGTCAGTTCATCTTCCGCATGAGGGAGTTTGAGCAGATGGAGATGCAGTTCTTCGTGAAGCCCGGCACTGAACTCCAGTGGTTTGAGGAGTGGAAGAAGCGTCGCATGGCTTGGCATCAGGCATTGGGCTTCGGTGCGGAGAACTACCGCTTCCACGACCACGACAAGTTGGCTCACTATGCCAATGCGGCCACCGACATTGAGTTCAAGATGCCTTTCGGTTTCAAGGAGGTGGAGGGCATTCACTCACGCACGAACTTCGACCTTTCTCAGCATGCCAAGTACAGCGGCAAGAAGATTGAGTATTTCGACCCCGAGGACAATACTTCATACACGCCATACGTGATCGAGACTTCGATTGGTGTCGATCGTATGTTCCTTTCTGTAATGTGCCACAGCTACTGCGAGGAGAAACTGGAGGGTGGCGACACCCGCGTGGTGCTCCGTCTGCCAGCAGCGTTGGCTCCTGTCAAGTTGGCTGTATTCCCACTCACCAAGAAAGATGGTCTGCCAGAGAAGGCTCGCGAGATTATCGATGGACTGAAGTTCCACTTCAACTGCAAGTATGAGGAGAAGGATCAAATTGGCAAGCGCTACCGTCGTCAGGATGCCATCGGTACTCCATTCTGCGTGACTGTTGACAACCAGACTTTGGAAGACAACACCGTCACTCTCCGCTACCGCGACACCATGAAGCAGGAGCGTGTCAACATCGCAGACCTGCGCGGCATCATCGAAGACCAAGTGACCATCACCAGCCTGCTCAAGAATCTCAAATGATGAAAAAAGTTCTCTACATCTTACCAATGCTCACCCTTCTTTTTCTCGCATCATGCAGCGAGAAGGATGAGGTGGGCGAGTATGACAACTGGCAGGCAAGAAATCAGCATTATGTCGATTCCATTGCTTCACTTGCCGATGCCGGGCGTGGTGGCTGGACGAAAATCATTGCTTACAACCTCAACACACGGGAACCACGTCCAGACTTGAACAACAACTACTACATCTACGTGCAGAAGTTGGAGAATGGAACGGGTGAAAAGCATCCCGAGCAAAACGATTCCGTTCGCATTCATTACATGGGTCGCATGATTCCTTCCATGTCATATCCACAGGGTAATGTCTTCGACAAGAGTTACAGCACCTACACCTTCAGTGAGGAAACAGACGTGCCAAAACTCATGCCCGTTGCCAGCAACATCATCACAGGCTTTACCACTGCCTTGATGAACATGGTGGAAGGTGATCGATGGAAGGTGGTCATCCCTTACTATCTGGGGTATAATCCCAAGGTGAATCCATCCAGCATAGTTCCCGATTACTCCACCCTCATCTTCGACATCAAACTGGCACGTCTCTACAAGTACCAAATTGACTTGGACACCTCATGGCACTAACTTCTTCATGTAAGGGGTGAGCGCCTGATGCGACGGGGCATTTTCTCCGTCCTGACCACATCAAATAAAAAACGTAGCCCTCGGGTACGCATCGTCGTACTCGAGGGCTATGCTGTTTCGTATCCGAGGGGTACACCCTTTTACTTCACATTGCCCACCTTGATGAGGTATTCTGCAATCTGCACAGCATTCAAGGCTGCACCCTTCTTAATCTGGTCGCCTGAGAGCCAGAAGGTGAGACCGTTCTCGTTAGCGAGGTCCTTGCGCACACGACCTACATAGACATCGTCCTTGCCTGCCGTGAAGAGAGGCATAGGATACTTCTGATTCTTCGGATCGTCAATAAGCGTCACGCCTTCTGCCGCAGCGATAGCCTTCTGCGCTTCCTCCACAGAGATAGGTTTCTCTGTCTCCACCCATACAGCCTCACTGTGAGCACGAAGTGATGAGATGCGTACACACATGGCAGAGCACTTGGCGTCAGTGTGCATGATTTTGCGTGTCTCGTTAAACATCTTCATTTCCTCCTTCGTGTAGCCATTGTCTTGGAACACGTCAATCTGAGGTATCACGTTGTAAGCCAACTGATAGGCAAACTTGTTCACCGTAGGTTCCTTGCCCTCCACGATGTCCTTATACTGCTGCTGCAATTCAGCCATAGCGGCTGCACCTGCACCCGAAGCACTCTGGTAACTTGCCACATGAATACGCTGGATGTGGCTCAATTTCTCAATAGGCTGAAGCACCACCACCATCATGATGGTCGTGCAGTTCGGGTTAGCGATGATGCCACGAGGGCGATTCAGCGCATCAGCAGCATTGCACTCAGGCACCACCAATGGCACATCGTCGTCCATACGGAAGGCGCTGGAGTTGTCAATCATCACGGCGCCAAACTTGGTGATGTCCTCAGCAAACTCCTTCGAAGTGCCTGCACCAGCCGACGTGAAGGCGATATCAACGCCCTTGAAGTCATCGCCGTGCTTCAGAAGTTGCACTTCATACTCCTTGCCACGGAATGTGTATTTTCTTCCGGCACTACGAGTAGAGCCGAAAAGCACGAGTTCGTCAATTGGGAAATTTCTCTCATCAAGAACACGAAGGAATTCCTGTCCTACGGCACCACTGGCACCGACGATTGCTACTTTCATCTTATTACCTTATTAAATGATTTTCTTGAAAAACGCTGCAAAGGTACGGAAAAAAGTGAAAAGTGAAAAGTGAAAAGTGAAAAATCTGAGTTACCAACAATCCGAATGGTAAGTAATTTAGATTTTTCACTTTTCAAGCACACTTGAAAAAAACATTTCTTACTTTTCTTTGGTCACTTTTCACTTAAAAACACTACCTTTGCAAAAATTTTTATTTTGGACGCAATCACCACATATCTGCCCATCACCGACCCGACGTGGATTTTCTTCCTCGTGCTTTGTGTGATATTGTTTGCCCCGATGATTTTCAGCAAACTACGCATTCCGCATCTCATCGGAATGATTTTGGCAGGTGTGCTGATAGGTGAACACGGCTTCAACCTCCTTGCAAGAGATGCCTCGTTCGAACTGTTCGGCAAGGTTGGCATCTACTACATCATGTTCTTGGCTGGTCTGGAGATGGACTTGCAGAACCTGAAGCAGAATCGCGTCAAGGGCTTCGCCTTTGGTTTCATCACCACTGTGATACCCTTCGGATTCGGATTCCTGGCAGGTTATTATTTCCTCGACTACAGTCTCCTCGCCTCTCTCCTTCTGGCATGCATCTTAGCCTCCCACACATTGGTGGCATACCCCATCGTGGGGCGTTATGGGCTGAGCAAGTCACCCTCCGTGACCATCTCCATTGCTGCCACAATGGTGGCACTCCTCTCCTCCCTGCTCTTTTTGGCAGGCATCTCGGGCACCATCAAGGGGACGGGCGGTTTCTGGTTCTGGGCACTCTTTGTCTTAAAGTTCGCCCTTTTCATCTTCGGCATGTTCTTCCTGCTGCCACGCCTCATCCGTGCCTTTTTCCGCAAGTTCAGTGACCCCGTCATACAGTTCACCTTCACGCTTGCCGTGGTGTTCCTTGCTGCCGCCACCGCTGAATTCTGTGGGCTCGAAGGCATCTTCGGAGCCTTTTTGGCTGGATTGGTGCTCAACCGTTTTGTACCCAACACCTCCCCGTTGATGAACCGCATCGAGTTCATCGGCAATGCCCTCTTCATCCCCTACTTCCTGATTGGCGTGGGCATGCTGGTGAATGTCGCCCCCATGTTCCGCGAAGGCAAAGCCGCTGTGGTGGTGCTCATCATGGTCGTGGCAGGCACCCTCTCCAAATACCTGGCAGCCGTCATCAGCCGCAAACTCTTCCACATGACACGCACAGAAGGCGTGATGATGTTCGGTCTCACCGAAGCCCATGCCGCCGGAGCCTTGGCAATGGTGATGGTAGGTGTCAACCTCGAAGTGTCTCCTGGTGTACCCCTGATGAATAGTGCCGTGCTCGATGGTGTGGTCATGATGATTCTCATCTCCTGCATCATCTCCTCTATCGCCACCGACCAGGCAGCCAAGAAACTCAAGGTGGAAGCCAACAGGGCTGACAAGAAACAGCGACGAGATAGCACTGCACTCGACGATGAAAAGATACTCATCCCCATCAATGAGCCTGACAATATCCGCACACTGATGTCCACCGCTTTCATGATGCGCAACCGCCAACTGAACCGTGGACTCATCTGCCTGAACATCATCAACGATGCCGACCTGAGTGACAAGACTCAGGCACACAGCCGCGAATGTCTGGACATGGCAACCAGACTTGCCTCTGCCGCCGATGTGCCCATGCAGACACAGACCCGTTTGGCAGTCAACTTCGTCACTGCCACCATCCATGCGCTACGCGAGAACGATGCCAGCGAGTTACTCATTGGCTTGCATCGCAAACGCCATGAAGGAGATTCCTTCCTCGGACTCTTTGCACAAGGACTGATTGACAACATGTCGCGGCAACTCATCATCGTCAGCATGCACATCCCAGCCAACACCATCCGAAAGATTGTGGTGGCAGTACCAGAGAAGGCTGAGTACGAGAAAGGCTTCTACCGATGGATCAACCGTATTGCCCGTATGGCAGAAGACCTCGGCTGTCAAATGGACTTCTACGCCACCGAAACCACAGGCAACCTCATCATGCGCTATATGCGCGACCGCCACAAGAGTGTGCGCGATGACTACGAAATACTTGATTCGTGGAACGACTTCCCAGCCCTCCGCCACGAACTCAACCCCGACCACCTGCTTGTGGTGGTCACGGCACGCAAAGGCAGCATCTCCTACCAGAGTTCCTTTGCCAAACTGCCCCACCAACTCCAGACCGATTTTGCCGACAACAGCCTCATGCTCATCTACCCCGACCAGCAGGAGGAGAACAACGAGATACGCGCCTTCGCCGATCCACACCATTACGAAACCAACTCAGGCTCCACCCGCATAGGCAGATGGCTGAGCAAGTGGATAGGAGAAATGGGGTAGTTTCATTTACAATTTGGCAATTTACAATTTACGACATATTGGGTAATCCGGATGATTTAATTATTTACCATGCGGTCGGAAAGTAAATCGTCAAATGATGAAATAAAAAAAAATAAATGGTAAATTGTAAATCGTAAAATTGTAAATAAAACCATGATACAACTTCACAACATCACCAAATCCTTCGGCACCCTCCAAGTGCTCAAAGGCATAGACCTCCACATCGGCAAGGGCGAGGTGGTCAGCATCGTCGGTCCCTCAGGAGCGGGTAAGACTACCCTTCTCCAAATCATGGGTACCCTCGATACACCCGACAGCGGCTCCGTCATCGTCGATGGCATCGACGTGACACGACTGAAAGACAAGGACATCGCCCGATTTCGCAACCAGCATCTCGGTTTCGTCTTCCAGTTCCACCAACTCCTGCCCGAGTTTACCGCACTCGAAAACGTCTGCATCCCGGCTCTCATCGCTGGCAAGAACAAAAAGCAGACCGAAGTGCGTGCCAAGGAACTGCTCGACTACCTCAACCTCAGCGACCGCATCCACCACAAACCCTCCGAACTCTCTGGAGGAGAAAAACAGCGTGTGGCTGTAGCGCGGGCACTCATCAACAACCCCTCCATTATCCTTGCCGACGAACCATCCGGTTCCCTCGACTCCAAGCACAAGGAAGAACTGCACCAACTCTTCTTTGACTTGCGCGACAAGTTCGGACAGACCTTCGTCATCGTCACCCACGACGAGGCACTCTCGCAAATCACAGACAGGACCATTCACATTAAAGACGGACTTATTTTATATGACAACGGACAACAGACAACAGACAATGGAGAACAAACCGAAGATAACCCTACGATTGGGCAAGAGGAACCAACTGAAGGTCTTGCGTGAGAAAGACCATGGTGTTTATCTCGAGGGCGGCGACATCGGCGACATCCTGTTGCCCAAACGCTATGTGCCACAAGGCACCAAAGTCGGTGACATCCTCGACGTCTTTCTCTACCTCGACCAAGACGAACGCCTCATCGCCACCACAGAGCACCCACTTATCGAGGTAGGACAATTCGCCTACCTCGAATGCACATGGACCAACGAATATGGCGCTTACCTCAATTGGGGCTTGATGAAAGACCTCTTCTGCCCTTTCCGTGAGCAGAAAGTGCGCATGCAGCGTGGCAAACGCTACCAAGTCTATTGCTACATCGACGACAAAACCTACCGCATCGTCTGCTCCAGCAAGATTGAGAAGTTCCAGAAAGCCATCAGCGAGAAACTCTCAACGCCCAACTCTAAACCCTCAACCCTAAACTCTAAGCCCTCAACCCCTCCCGACCGTCGTGTCCTCATCGGCGATTTCTCCACCCGCCTTTTTGAGCACCTCAAACTCTCCGAAAAGGGCTTTACCCCCTATCACGACAAATCTCCAGCCGAAGAAATCTACGCCATGTTCGGTGTCAGTAAGAAAGTCTTCAAGCAGGCAGTCGGCGACCTGCTCAAACGTGAACTCATCCAAATCAAGTCCGACGGCATTGAACTGACCATCAAGGGAAAAGCCACAGGCATCGAAGAATGACCATGCCACAGATTCTGTTCATCCTTTTCACTCTCATCACCCTTCCGCTTTCTGCACAGCACCTCACCAAGGCACAAGCCCTGCAGGAAGCGCAAACCCTTGCCACCCAATGGATTGCAGACACCCAAACCCGCTATCATCAGGCTTGGCAAGACCACACCCTCACCATCAATGGCAAGACCATGCCTTTCTGGCACACCACTTTCGGTGAGAAACCTGCCGATGGTTACAGCCTCTTCATCTCCCCGCACGGAGGCGGCAATGCACCCTCCCAACTCAACGACAGCCAGTGGGAGAATCAGAAAGTGCTCTACCAACCCCAAAACAGCGTTTATCTTGTTCCCCGTGCCCCCTACGACGATTGGGACATGTGGTTCAAACCCGACCTCGATTCTTTCTACACCACCCTCATTCAGATGTGCGTCGCCTACCTCGATGTCAACCCCGACAAAGTCTATCTCATCGGCTACTCCGCAGGCGGCGACGGTGTGTGGCGCATGGCACCCCGCATGGCAGACACATGGGCAGGAGCATCCATGATGGCAGGACACCCTGGTGATGTATCCCTTCTCAACCTCCGCAATACTCCCTTCATGGTGTGGTGCGGTGCCCTCGATTCCGCCTACAACCGTAATCGAGAATGCACCTTGCGAGGCTTGGAACTCGACTCCCTCCACACCCAAGACCCCAACGGCTATCTCCACGAAACCCACATCGTTGCAGGCAAACCCCACTGGATGGATCTCACCGATGCAGCCGCCCTTCCGTGGCTACAGCAATATCAGCGCAATCCCTACCCCACCCACATCGTCTGGCGGCAGGAAGAAGTCACCCATCCCCATTTCTACTGGCTCACCGCACCCACCGACCAACTCCAAAGGGGCAAGACTGTACGCCTCACCCTCCAAGGCAACACAGTCAACATCCAGCAGTGCGACTACACCCAACTCACCCTCCACTTCAACGACCACATGCTGAACCTCGACAAACCTATCACCATCCGGCACAACGGAAAGACCCTCTTCAAAGGCAAACTTCCCCGCACCCTCACCAACCTTCAAACCACACTGGCAGAACGTGGTGACCTCCGCTATATGTTCCCTGCACAAGTCACTCTGCAGCTTTAGTAGAGTAAGTATCTTCTGTGGGATATTGGTAAAATTGCCTGTTATGAGGCATCATTTCCTTTTCTTTATACAAATATTTTTTAATGAGCGATTCGGGTTAAAGAATGAAGAAATAATTGTACTTATTCCATCAAAGACGGGCACTCAGCACGAAATGACATGTGCTGAGTGCCCGTAATATTTTGCGCTGAGTGTACGAAATGTGATGCGCAACGTGCGCATTTCACAACAATCTCATTTCTGCTTAAGGGCTATCCTCAAAGGGGGTGATTAAGAATGAATTGTGTTGTCGATTGTCAATCAAGTCACCTCACCCACTGCTCTGGGTTCAGACGTGTGCTTTCCTGACGGAGTTGGAAGTGGAGGATGTAGCGTCCGTCGGAGTCTTGTCCGATGGCACCGAGGGTGGCTTTGGTCTTGACACTCTGACCTTTGCGGACAGAAACGGAAGAAAGACCTGAATAGACGGAGATGTAGGAGCCGTGACGGAGCATGACGATGTAGGAACCGCCATACTGGAAGACGGAACTGACGGTACCATCAAAGATGGCACGGGCAGCACAGCCTTGCTGACCTCGAATGTCAATGCCCTTGTTGTCGAGGGTGACATTGCGAAGTCCTGCCACGGAGTAGTTGCCGTAATGTCCGACCACGCTATAACTGCCTGTGATAGGCATCGGAAGGCGACCTTTGTTGCTGGAGAAATTGCTGGACAGACGGGCATCGGCACTGGCATCGTTGCTCTTCCATGCTTCAAACTTCTCGCGTTCCACTTTCTCTTCCTTGGCTGCCACCTTCACGTTGGCATCGGCAGCCTTGGCATCGGCATTGGCTTTCTCAGCAGCCTTGCGGGCGGCTTCCTTCTCGGCAGCGGTCTTGGCAGCACGTTTGGCGGCCTCGGCGGCTTCAGCAGCCTTGCGCGCCTTTTCGGCAGCGGCTTTGGCTTCGGCAAGTTTGCGTGCCTTCTCACGTGCTTCGGCTTCGGCTTTCTTTCGGGCTTCTTCTGCCTTGCGCTTACGTTCTGCTTCGGCACGTCGCTGGGCTTCTATCTCGGCTTGGATGATGCGGTCAATCTCGGCATTGAGGGCTTGCTCCTTCTTCTTATAGTCCTGGATCTGTTGCTGCACGGTGGCGATGTTCTTGTTGAGGAACGCGACTTGTGTCTGTGCGCTTTCCTTCATGCCTTGCAGGGTTTTCTTCTGCTGTTCGACAGTTTGCAGGTTAAACTCTTTTTGAGTCTTGGCTGCAAGCAGTTCGTTTTGTTTTGCCTTCACTTCCAGTTGCTTCTCTTTGAGGAGTTCGCCCTGTGCTTTCTGGAAGGTGGAGTATTCTTGCATATAGCGCATGCGCCGCACCATCTGAGTGAAGTTTTCGGCAGAGAAGATGAACATGAGTTTGTTCTGCACGGAACGGTTCTTGCGCATATAGACCATTGCCTTGGCATAGCGTTTCTTCTTGGTGTCGAGTTCCTTCTGCAACTTGACAAGTTGGGTGTTGAGCGTGTCGATGGTGGAGGAGAGTGACACGATGTCACGATTGAGGCTGTCAATGGACTGCTGCTGCTTGCCTATCTGGTGGTCGAGCACCAAGACGCTGTCGAGACTTGCCTTGACATTTTTGTTGAGTTGGACGAGTTGTGCTTGTGACTGCTGACGTGCTTTCTCCGCAGCGGCTTTCTCGTTGCGGAGTTGGGTCTTCTTGTCAACAGGCTTCTGCTGTTTTTTTTGCT
>Ga0256406_1002448_pt1 | contig 26153 bp, 23 predicted proteins | sample RumenRJG_03DNA_FD_185986 | JGI IMG/M metagenome (GOLD analysis project Ga0256406, IMG submission 185986) | Bovine rumen microbial communities from Lethbridge, Alberta, Canada - RJG_03 | ecosystem: Host-associated > Mammals > Digestive system > Stomach > Rumen | place: Canada: Alberta | collected...
AAAAACAAAAAGGAAAGTAAACACAATGAACGAACTCAAATTCGAAGACCTCCTCGAGGCTGGTTGCCACTTCGGCCACCTCAAACGCAAATGGAACCCCAAAATGGCTCCCTACATCTTCAAGGAGCACAACGGCATCCACGTCATCGACCTCCAGAAGACCATCGCCAAGGCCGACGAGGCCGCCGCTGCCCTCAAGCAGATGGCTCGCTCTGGCAAGAAAGTCCTCTTCGTGGCCACCAAGAAGCAGGCCAAAGAGGTCGTCGCCGAAATGGCCAAGACCGTCGACATGCCCTTCGTCACCGAGCGCTGGCCCGGCGGCATGCTCACCAACTTCCAGACCATCCGCAAGGCCGTCAAGAAGATGAACAGCCTCGACGCCCTGATGCACGACAAGGACTTCAACAACATCTCCAAACGCGAACGCCTCCAGGTGCAGCGCGAGCGCGCCAAGCTCGACAAGAACCTCGGCTCCATCGCCGACCTCACCCGTCTGCCCAGCGCCCTCTTTGTCATCGACATCAACAAAGAGCACATCGCCGTCGCCGAAGCACGCCGCCTCAACATCCCCACTTTCGCACTCGTCGACACCAACACCAACCCCGAGCTTATCGACTTCCCCATCCCCGCTAACGATGATGCCTCCAAGTCGATAGCCGCCATCCTCAAGCACATGTGCGAAGCCATCCAGGAAGGTCTCAACGAGCGCATGCTCGACAAGGACGCCCAGGCCGAGGACGAGGCTCCCGCCGCCGATGCCGCCGAAGCCCCCGCCGAGCGCAAGACCCGCGCCCGCCGTCCCCGCACCTCCGAACCCAAGGCCGAAGCCCCCAAGGCTGAAGAGCCCCAGGCCGAGGCGGAAGCCCCCAAGGCTGAGTAAGGCAACATAAACAAACAGGCAAGACAAGCCCCGTAGGGGCGACAGAGTATAGGCGGGGGTGGAGCGTAGCGAAACCCCCGTTTGTCAAACACCACCCTTGCCGAGCCCCGCAGGGGCGACACAAACAATCATTAACATCAAAAACAACAGAAAGGAACAACAATATGGCAATTACCGCTTCACAGGTTAACGAGCTCCGCAAACTCACCGGCGTCGGCATGATGGACTGCAAGAAAGCCCTCGTCGAGACCGACGGCGACATGCAGAAAGCCATCGAGCTGCTGCGTCAGAAAGGCCAGAAAATGGCCGCCAAACGCGCCGACCGCGACGCCAACGAGGGTTGCGTCCTGGCCAAGACCATGGGCAACTACGGCGCCATCATCATGGTCAGCTGCGAGACCGACTTCGTGGCCACCAACGCCGGCTTCGTCGACTTCACCACCAGCATCCTCGACACCGCCATGCAGAACCACATCACCTCCAAGGAGGAAGTTCTCGCCATGGACCTCAACGGCACCAGCGTGGCTGACGCCATCACCGACCAGGTCGCCAAGATCGGCGAGAAGATCGAACTGGCCCACTTCGAGACCATCGAGGCCGAGAAGGTCTACGCCTACATCCACCCGGGCAACCGCATGGCCTCCATCGTCGGACTGAACAAGGCCGGTTACGACCAGGTCGGTCACGACATCGCCATGCAGGTCGTCGCCATGCGTCCCGTGGCCCTCGACGCCGAAAGCGTGCCCCAGGAGATCAAGGACCAGGAGCTCCGCGTGGCCGTCGAGAAGACCAAGGAAGAGCTCGTCGGCAAGGCCGTCGACGCCGCCCTCAAGAAGGCCGGCATCAACCCCGCCCACGTCGACAGCGAGGAGCACATGGCCTCCAACATGGGCAAAGGCTGGATCACCGAGGAGCAGGTCAACCAGGCCCGCCAGATCAAAGAGCAGGTCGCTGCCGAGAAGGCCGCCCAGCTCAGCGAGCAGCAGATCAACCAGATTGCCAACGGCCGCCTCAACAAGTACTTCCAGGAGAACACCCTCATGGAGCAGGAGTACATCATGGAAGCCAAGGTGAAGGTCAAAGACTTCATCGCCAAGGCCGACAAGGATCTCAAGTGCACCGGCTTCAAGCGCCTCGAACTCGGCGCCTAAAAGTGTGCAAGCATAGCCCCATAGGGGCGACAGCAAATAGGCAGGGGTGAAGCGAAAGCGGAACCCCTGCTTTGCGTATATAAATGAAACTATAGCCCTGGAGGGGCGACAGAAGAGTGTATTCTGCCGCCACTTCGGGGCTTGTTTTGTGTGGGTCGACGGTGTGCAGGGGTTTACACCCCTGCCTAATCGCTGCCGCCCCCTCCGGGGGCTTGCCGCAGTTGTGCAATATCACCCCGCACATGTGCGGGCATCGCTTTTTCATTGAAAATCGACCTCGCTCACGTGCGGGGAGCACTTTCCGGCCGAAAATAGACCTCGCTCATGAGCGGGGAGCACTTTCCGTCAAAAAATAGACCTCGCTCATGAGCGAGGTCTATTGTATGGACTGTTTCAACATCCCGCACATGAGCGCGGTGCACTTTCACGCCCTCCAATGCCCTCCGCACCGGTGCGCGGGACATTGTTTGCACTGTGACAGGCTATCGCACGATGACTTTCACGCCGTCTTTCTCAAAGTATTGGAATGGAGGGTTGGCCGGATTAGGGTCGGGTGTGTATTCCTCTGGGCTAATAATGTCCTCGGAGCTAATTCTAACGGCGCCTTGCGTTGGCCAATTTTCTTTTGGGGGTGGGATACAATGTTTCCTGTCGAATAACACTGGCAGGTTGTATGGTACCCGAACAGGTTTCCCTTTTTGCATACCGGGCTTCCATTGGGGCATCATTTTGACGATACGTATGGCTTCAGCGCCACAACCACCACCGATGTTACGGAGTAGGCGAGGGTTCAGTACCGTGCCGTCGGTGTCAATGACAAAGGTGACATACACCTTGCCATATATATTGTTTTCCGCCGCTATTCGCGGGTACTGCATATTGTCCTCAATAAACTTTTGCAAGGCCTCCATTCCGCCGGGGAACTCGGGCTCTTCGTCAACGTGTACGAAGATAAAGTCGTCACCAATTCCTCCTTCTTCTAAAATTTCACGATGAGTTATACTGTCTGATATTGGAGTGGATTGCACTGGAGTTTGCGCCTGAGCCGTGGTGGTTGCCAGCCCCAAGGCGAGACCGGCGACGGTGGCCACCTTGCCCAGCCGCAGGCGGTCGGCGAGGGCGTTCTCCAAGTAGCGCACCTCGGCCTCGCAGCGCGGACAAGTGCCGCGGCACTCGCCCTTGTAGCTGCACTCCTCTATCTCCAGAGGTATGTCATTTTCCTCCGCAATGCGCTTGCGGACCTCCTTCAACTGGTTGCAGATGTTCTTTCCGTGTACCATGTCTTTCGTTTTTTTATCAATGCAAAGATGCGGAATTTTTTGATATGTCAAAATAATTATTCCTTCGGCTTCTGTTGCTGGTCGAGCATTTGGAGGTACTGGTCGACGTAGGCGCGTGTGTAGTCGTCGGGTTCTTGTTCCAGCACCCATAGCAGGTCTTTGCGGGCTTCGTCCAGCTGGCCGAGGTTCATATTGTAGGCGGCACGGTTGACGTAGGCCATCAGGAAATCGGGGGCTATCTCGATGGCCTGCCGGAAGTCCTCCATAGCGCGGTCATGCTGGCCCAACATACCATAGGCGGCGCCACGGCTCACGCGAGGGTTGGTGTATTCGGGGTTAAGCTCGATGGCGCGGTCGAAGTCGGCAATGGCTTCGGCGTAGCGTTGCTGCTTGTAGCGCAGGAAACCGCGGTTGTTCCAGGCTTCGGCGCGCTTGGGATTGAGCCGGATGGCCTGCTCGTAGTCCGCCAGCGCTCCCTCGGCGTCGCCCAAGGCGTCACGCGCGATGCCGCGATTGTTGTAGCAATCGAAGTCGCGAGGCGTGAGCGCTATGGCCTGGGTGAGGAGTTCCACTTGGCGCTCAGGCTCGTCATCGCCAAGACATAGAGCCTCGAAGAACAATGCCTCCGAATCCCATTGCCTGTGGTGCCGTTCGCCGTATTGCACATTCCGGGTCCACACCACCACGTTGCCCAACTCCACGCGCCAGCGGTGGCAGGGCGGCTTCTGTCTCTTCCTGTGTTTTCTGTTTATGAGCATACGTCGTAAATCCAGTTCGTGTGTCATAGCGATGATAATAACGCGGTTATGCTGAATTTATTGCATATTAGGTCGCTACGCTCAAAATTATAGGAAAAATCACTTTAAAATTATATTAAAATTTTCTGATTCAATTTTCTTGTAATTATGAGGCCTTTAGGCCGACCCATATGTCATAATTTGTTTTATTTGTTTTAGGTCGCTGCGCTCAAAATTATAGAAAAATTAGATTATAAAATTATATAAAATTTTTCTGATTCAATTTTCTTGTAATTTTGAGGTCTTTAGGCCGACCGTTATAATCAGGTAAGAGGTCGCTGCGCTCAATATTATAGAAAAATTGGATTTAAAAATTATTCTAAAATTTTTTGGTTCAATTTTCTTACAATTTTGAGGCCGCTAGGCCGACCCATGCAGCCTATATTAGTTTCACCTTGTCTATTTCGCCAGTCTCCGGGTCGCGTTCATACCACTCGGAAAAAAGGCTTTCCCCACCAAAGTTGATGAGCATTCCGTAGCGGGTGTGGGTTAGGTGCAAATAGTTGAACAGCTGGCGCCGATGCTCTTTGTCGACAAACTTCACTGCCTTGAGTTCAAGTATTATTTCATCATTGACTACAAGGTCCATGCGATAGGTCTGGTCTAACTGCACGTCGTCCCAAAACATCGGCAAATTTACCTGCCGTTCCACCTTGTATCCCCTCTGTCCCAACAGATATTTCAGTGCAGCTTCGTAGGCGGACTCTAATAAGCCGGAATGGTATTTCCGATGGACACGCATGGCTTCTCCAGTTATCTCATGGAAAAACGCATACCGTTTGTTGTGTTCTTCTATCAGGTTCATGTTTCTATGTTTTTAAGGTCGCTGCGCTCAAAATTATAGAGAAATTAGATTATAAAATTATTATAAAATTTTCTGATTCAATTTTCATATAATTTTGAGGCCGTCAGGCCGACCAATATGTCATAATTTGTTTTATTTGTTTAAGGTCGCTGCGCTCAAAATTATAAAAAAATAGATTATAAAATTATTATAAAATTTTCTGGTCAATTTTCTTGCAATTTTGAGGCCGCTAGGCCGACCCTTAAGTCATATTTGATAACGACGTTATATTTATTATTGTTGTACGCGGTAGGTGAAGCGGTCGAGGCGGGTGACGCCGAGAGCGGCGAGGCGGTCGGCGGTGCGGTCGGTATCGGCCTCGCAGTTGAAGGAGGGGATGAGGGGGACGCGGACGGTGACGTGCTCCGGCCCGACGAGCGAGAGTAGCAGCCGCAGGTTGTCCCACGCGCGCCTGGCGTCGCCGCCGGTGTATGCGCGGTAGATGTCGGGGTCGCTTTCTTTTATGTCGACGATAAAATCGCCCACCACCGCGCAGGCGCGGCGCACGCTCTCGGCGGGTACCTGCAGCGAGGTCTCGGCGGTGAGGTTCCAGCTCTTGCCGCACAGGGCGCGGAACGCCTCTATGAAGTCGATGCGCAGCAGCGGCTCGCCGCCGCCGAAGCAGACGCCGCCGCCGGTGGCGATGAAGTAGAGATTGTCGATGCCAACACGCTGATAGAGCTCCTCCGGCGTGTAGCATTGCAACCCCTCCGGCGGCTCCAGGCAGCGTCGGTTGAGGCAGTATTTGCAGCGCAGCGGACAGCCGTGGAAGGCCGCCAGCGTGGTCACCCCCACGCCGTCCACCCCCAGCCGGTGCCGGTCGATGCCTATGAACGGTACTGCTTCCATTGGCAACTTTTTTCCCTGATTCGGAGCGTCAATCATGTTGCAAAAATACAACTTTTTTATTACCCGTGGGGAAAAAACTTTTTCCTGCCCGACGCCATTGTCCCCACCTCCCTCCCTGTCACGGGCGAAGCAAGGTAGAAGAGAGGAAGAAGAGGGTCCCTCTTGTTTGCTGAAAATCAGCCTTTTGAAAATGTGCAAAAATCGCCCCTTTCCTCGGTTTCAGAGCATTTTTTTGCACTGAGTTCTGTCGGTGTATAAAATGCAAGTAATCAGTATGTTGTGCGTGTTTTAACATTTTTTGGCCGCCAAGTGCGAAAAAATTGGTAATTTTGCATTTTTGAATGACTAATACAACACCCGATATGAAACCCATCGTCAGCATCATCATGGGCTCCACCTCCGACCTGCCGGTCATGGAGAAAGCCTGCCAGTTCTTCGAGGAGATGGAGATCCCGTTCGAGGTCAACGCCCTCTCCGCCCACCGCACGCCGCAGGAGGTCGGCGACTTTGCCCGCAACGCCCAGTCGCGCGGCATTCGCGTCATCATCGCCGGCGCCGGCATGGCCGCCGCCCTGCCCGGCGTCATCGCCGCCGAGACCCCCCTGCCCGTCATCGGCGTCCCCATCAAAGGCTCCGCGCTCGAGGGCCTCGACGCCACACTAGCCATCCTCCAGATGCCTCCGGGAATACCCGTGGCCACGGTGGCTATCAACGGCGCGCAGAACGCCGCCATCCTCGCCATGCAGATGCTCGCCCTCGGCGACGAGGCGCTCATGCAGAAACTCGCCGCCTACAAGCAGGGGCTCAAAAAGAAAATCGTCAAGGCCAACGAGGAGCTCGCCGGCCTGCAGTATAAGTTCAAGGTATGATCACCATCGGAATTACCGGCACCCTCGGCGCCGGCAAAGGCACCATCGTCGACTATCTGGTGCAGCACCGCGGCTTCGTCCACTACAGCGTCCGCGCCTTCCTCGTCGACGAAATCAAGCGCCGCGGCATGGATGTGAACCGCGACAGCATGACCCTCGTCGGCAACGACCTGCGGGCGCAGCACTCGCCCTCGTGGATTGTCGAGCAGCTCTACGACCAGGCCGCCGCCTCGGGCTGCAACTGCATCATCGAGAGCGTGCGCACCCCCGGCGAAGTCGACGCCCTGCGCGGCAAGCCCAACTTCTACCTCTTCGCCGTCGACGCCGAGCCCCGCGTGCGCTACGAGCGCGCCGTACTCCGCGGCTCCGAGACCGACCACATCGACTACGACACCTTCCTCGCCAACGAGCAGCGCGAGATGGACAACGCCGACCCCAACAAGCAGAACCTGCGCTACTGCATTGACCAGGCCGACTACCGCTTCGACAACGGTGGCACCATCGACGACCTCAACCGGCAGGTCGAGGAGGTGCTCGCGCAAATCACCTATCGCCGCCCCTCCTGGGACGAATATTTCATGGAGCTGGCCAACACCGCCTCCAAGCGCGCCACCTGCGACCGCGGCCGCTCCGGCTGCGTCATCGTCAAGGACCGCCAGTTGCTCGTCACCGGCTATGTCGGCTCCCCCGCCGGCCTGCCCCATTGCGACGAGGTGGGCCACCTCTTCCGCCAAAGCATCGCCCCCGACGGCAAAATCACCACTCACTGCGTCCGCACCGTCCACGCCGAGCAGAACGCCATCTGCCAGGCCGCACGCCGCGGCATTGCCCTCGACGGCGCCACCCTCTACTGCCGCATGACACCCTGCCGCACCTGCGCCATGCTCATCATCAACTGCGGAATCAAGCGTGTGGTCTGCGAACGCAAGTACCACGCCGGCGCCGAGAGCGAGGACCTGTTCCGGCAGGCCGGCGTCCAGCTGGAATTCTTCCACGACGAGGTGCAGCAATACGCCAACCAATAAGCATCCCCATCTACAAATAGCGGCGGGCACCCCATCGGGGTGCCCGCCGGCTGCTTGATATGCGTGCTTGCTTTTTTTTTCAACTGCATTTGCTCCACCCGCAGTTCTGGCAGCTTTTGCAACCGTCGCGGTAGACAATCTTGCTGCCGCAGTCGGGACAGAGCTCGTCGGTCTCGGTCCCGTCCTTGATGTAGCGCTTCAGGGCGCGGGCCACACCGTTGGACCACGTCGTGATGCTGTCCACGTCGAAGGTCAGCTTGCCAATCAGTTCCACCACGTTGGGTATGGGCATGCCGTGGCGCAGGATGCCGGAGATGAGTTTGGCATAGTTCCAATATTCCTTCTTGAACATGCGCGAGAGGCCCTCGATGGTGATATGGTAGCCGTCCTGATCGACGAACTGGAAGTCGTAGCGGGCGTGTTCCTGTCCTTTCTCCTTGACGCGGATGACCCACCCCTTGTCGACCCACTTGGGCAGCAGGAAACTCTCGGCGCGGCCGGTGAAAATCTCATAGGGGCGACCCTCGTACATGCCGACCACGGCAATCCAGTCTTCCTTGTCGTTCTTGAAGCGCACGATTTCGGCGTCGAGTTTCTTGGGGCGCTTCGGGGCCTTGCTCTCGCCGAAGGCGGGCGTCTCTTTCTTGCCCTCGCTTGTGGACACCAGCACGCCCGTGCGCGAGCCGTCGCGGTAGATGGTGCAACCCTTGCAGCCGCTCTCCCAGGCCGTCTCGTAGATGGTGGCCACGGTCTCCTTGGTGGTCTCCTTGGGTATGTTGACGGTGACCGAGATGCTGTGGTCCACCCACTTCTGGATGGCACCCTGCATCTTCACCTTCGCCACCCAGTCGATGTCGGCGCTGGTGGCGTGGTAGTAGGGGGATTGTTCGACGAGCTTTTGCAACGAGGCGTCGTCCATCCGCTTCACCTCCTCCACGTCGTGGCCGTTGATGCGCGCCCAGTCGAGGAACTTGGGGTGGAACACGTTGTACTCCTCGAAGTAGTCGCCGTTCTCGTCCTTGATGATGTTCTTGTTGGAGGCGTCGCGGTCGTTGGGGTTAATCTTTTTGCGGCGTTTGTATGCGACGAGGAACACGGGTTCGATGCCGCTGGTGGTCTGGGTGCAGATGCTGACGGTGCCGGTGGGGGCGATGGTGAGCAGGGCGATGTTGCGGCGGCCGTACTTAGTCATCTCGGCATACAGCTCCGGCTCGGCCTCGCGGATGCGCTGGATGAGGGGGTTGTGCTCCTCGCGGCGCGCGTCGTAGATGGGGAACGAGCCGCGCTCCTTGGCCAACTGCACGCTCGATCCGTAGGCAGCGCAGCAGAGCGTCTGCTGCACCTTGACGGCAAATGCCGTGGCCTCCTCGCTTCCGTATTGCAGACCCAGGGCGGCCAGCATGTCGCCCTCGGCGGTGATGCCGAAGCCGCTACGGCGACCCTCGAGGCACTTCATCTTGATGTTCAGCCACAGGTTGTGCTCCACCTGCTTGATCTCGTCGCTCTCAGGGTCGGTCTCGATTTTGCGCAGGATCTGCTCCACCTTCTCCAACTCGAGGTCGATCAGGTCGTCCATCAGGCGCTGCCCCTTGGCCACGTGGTCGCGGAACAGTTCGAAGTTGAAGCGCGCCTGCGGTGTGAAGGGGTTCTCGACGTAGGAGTAGAGGTTGATCGCCTGCAGGCGGCAGCTGTCGTACGGGCACAGCGGTATCTCGCCGCAGGGGTTGGTGCTGACGGTGCGGTAGCCGAAGTCGGCATAGCAGTCGGGCACGCTCTCGCGGATGATGGTGTCCCAATAGAGCACACCCGGCTCGGCGCTGCTCCACGCGTTGGCGATAATCTTGTTCCACAACGCGCGCGCGTCTATTTCTTTAGTATATGAGGGGTTGGGCGAGTCGATGGGATACTGCTGCACAAAGGGCTTGCCGCTGCGCACACACTCCATGAACTCGTCGGTGATCTTCACGCTGACGTTCGCACCCGTGATTTTGCCCTGCTCCAGCTTGGCGTCGATAAAGTGCTCCGAGTCGGGATGCTTGATGCTGATCGAGAGCATCAGGGCGCCGCGGCGGCCGCCCTGCGCCACCTCGCGCGTGGTGTTGCTGTAGCGCTGCATGAAAGGCACAATGCCGGTCGACGTCAGGGCGCTGTTCTTCACAGGGCTGCCGCCGGGGCGTATGTGGCTCAGGTCGTGCCCCACGCCGCCGCGACGCTTCATCAGCTGCACCTGTTCCTGGTCAATCTTCATGATGCCGCCGTAGGAGTCGCTGTTGCCCGAATTGCCGATGACGAAGCAGTTCGACAGTGAGACCACCTGGAAGTTGTTGCCGATGCCGCTCATCGGGCTCCCCTGCGGCACAATGTACCGGAAGTCCTTCAGCAGCTGGTAGATCTCCTCCTCGCCGAGGGGGTTGGCATACTTCTGCTCGATGCGTGCATACTCCGACGCCAGGCGCCGGTGCATCATGTCCGGGTTCAGCTCATAGATTTTGTCGTCGTTGCGCAGGGCATACTTGTTCATCCACACATTGGCGGCCAGCTCGTCGCCGTGGAAATACTCCACCGACGATTTCATAATCTCCTCCGGCGTGTACTGCCGGTACTCTTTGGGTTCCTGCTTGGGGGCAGCGGCTGAAAACAAGTCTCCTTGCGTCATCTCGAGAAATGATTTATGTTATTAGGTTCTAATTAATTGCGGCGAAAAGGTGGGCTCCTTTCCCGACCGCTAAATTATACACATTTTCGCCGTCCGGGCCGACAAGTTATCAACAAAAGGAGTGCTCATTTCGGCACTCCTTTTGCTATCAAACACTTGCTCGGTTGAAAACCTTTGCTTCCGCCCGGCGGATGCTTCCCCTCGCCCTCACCCGCCGCGAAAATCCCGCCGAAAAAGCACATCAAAAAAACTAACCATTTGATTTCTAGCGACAAATACTTTCGCCCGAAATCAGCCTCGCACCGCTATTCCGGCAGCCCTGCACCCCCATACCAACCCTGAAAATTCTGTGCCTTAGTTCATCAGGCGGCTCTCGCCCCAGCTGTATTGTGGGTAGGCCTTTTGGAGGTCTTTGGCCGAGCCGGAGACACCGCTGCCGCCGCTGGTGGCGAAGACGCAGAGGGTCTTGCCGCCGAGGTCGTGGGCTTCGATGAAGGTGTTGATGATGGTGGGAGCGGTGTACCACCACACGGGGAAGCCAATCCATACGGTGTCGTAGTCGGCGATATTCTGGCAGGTGCCCTTGATGGCGGGGCGCGAGGCCTTGTCCTGCATCTCCTTGGTGGAGCGGCTCTGCTTGTCGCGCCAGTCGAGGTCGGCCGAGGTGTAGGGCACTTCGGGGGTAATCTCGAAGAGGTCGGCGTTCATCTCTTTGGCCAGCCGCTGGGCTGCCGCCTTGGTGGTTCCGGTGGCCGAGAAGTAGGCCACGAGCGTTTTCTTCATTTCTTTATTCTCCTTTCGGTTTTGCGCACAGGCGGTGGCTCCGAAGAGCAGTGCTGCTGCGCAGATGATTGTTGCGATGTGTTTCATGGTTTAGTCGATGTTGATGATGTGGTACTTGCGGCTGCCGAGACCGATCTTCTCGGCATGCTCGATGGTGTGGATGCCGTGCTGCTTGTCGATGCGCTCGATAAGGGTCGTGGGGTCGTTGTCGGGCGTTGCCTCCATGTTGTTGATGATGTCGACGCAGGCCTGGTCGAGGGCCACGGGGTCAGTGGAGGCCAGGATGCCGTAGTCCTGCAGCTTGACGGGGGTGGGGTGGTCCACGCAGTCGCAGTCGATGCTCATGTTGTTCATCACGCTGATGTAGATGATGCCCTTTTTGCCATTGAAGTGGTCGACCACAGCCTGTGCGGCGGCGGCCATGCTCTCGAGGAAGCCGTCCTGGTTGCCGATGAACTCGGGCGTCCAGAGCTTGGCGATGTCGAGCTTCTCCATCTTGCCGCTGGAGTGGATGTAGGCCTTGCCGTTGGGGCTGGCGCAGCCGATGGAGAGGTTCTTCAGGGCTCCGCCGTAGCCACCCATGGGGTGACCCTTGAAGTGGTTGAGGGCGATCATGAAGTCGTAGTTGTCGATGTGGCTGCCCACGATGTCGTATTTGATGTGGGTGCTGTCCTTGACGGGGATGCGGATTTCGCCCTCTTCGTCCATGATGTCGACCTTGAACATGGGGATGAAGCCGTGGCGCTCGATGACCTTCCAGTGGTTGGCGGAGGTGGTGCGCTCGTCCTTTTTGTCCTCGGGGGCGTTGCCGTAGGCGGTGTTGCACTCCACGATTGTGCCGTGCACGGTGTCGACGAGCAGGCGGATAAGCTCGGGCTTCAGGTAGTTGGGGTTGGAGCCTTCGCCGGTGGAGATCTTGACGGCCACGCGGCCTTCGGCCTTCACGCCGAGGGCTTCGTAGATTTTGACGAGGGCCTCGGGGCTGATGTCGCGGGTCATGTAGACGGCGGCGCCTTCCTGGACGGGTTCCTGAGCCTCGACGGGCTGGTTGTTGTTCTGTTTGCAGCCGACCATCATCATCGCGGCGGCCGCCATAAGCATAAACACTTTTTTCATGTCTAATTTTTAAATAGTTATACTATAAATTGCAATATAAAATCTGCTGCAAAGATACACAATTATCTGCACATGGAGATGCACATAATGCGGTGATTGTTTCACATTTTGCCTGCCAGATATACTCTCCCTCTTTTCAAGAATCCATATGACACAAGTTATATTATAGAAGCACGTAGTGTGTGCTTCGGCCTCCTGAGGATGTTTTTACGAGAATACCCTTCTCTATCAAGTTGTTAATATCGCGCAAAGCGGTATCTGGCGAACAGTGGCATATCTTGGCCCACTTGCTGCTGGTCAGGGGGCCTTCGAAACCGTCGTACAATCGATTTATGACCTTTCGCTGTCGTTCGTTGAACTCGCCGTCAGAATGACGATTCCAGAATTCCGTCTTCCGCAACGCGCCGTCGAGGCTTTGCTCCGAAATGATAATCGCGTCTTCAATTCTCTGCAGAAACCACATCAGCCAATCGGTTATGTCCAAGCCCCCGCAGGTTGTTTTCTCCAATATGGCATAGTAATCCTTGCGGCATTTAAGTATTTCTGACGAGACGCTGTAGCACGACATACCCGTACCGCGTGCAATCAGCAAGTCGGTCAGCGTACGCGTCAGCCGTCCGTTGCCGTCGTCGAAGGGGTGTATGGCGACGAACCACAGGTGCGCTATAGCAGCTTTAAGCAACTGGCTGGCTGGCTCGTCCGCGTTGAACCAGTGCAGGAATGAATCCATCTCGGCAGGAACGGCCTGCGATGGGGGGGCTTCGTAATGCACCCTCTCTTTCCCCAAAGCACCGGAAACCACCAGCATTGGCTCGTCGCCATGTCGCCAATCGGCCACAGTGATACGGTACATACCGCTTCGTCCCGTCGGGAACAGCGCAGCATGCCAGTTGCAGAGACGCTCCTTGTCCAATGGCTGTCGGCAGTTCTGTACAGCATCTATGGCCACTTGCACAACCCCTTCGGTGTAATGGTCGCTACGACCGGCTGGCGATATGTTGATGCCTAAATGCCGTGCTATCGACGAACGGACTGAATCACGGTTCAGCAACTCGCCTTCTATCTCCGACGAGCGGAGCACATCCTCCGTCATCGACTCCAAAGCCCTGTGATTTTGCATGTCGAAACCAAGGGCTGAAAGCATACCAACCAGCCTTGCCTGGCGTTCTTGAGCAGAATTCAGCATCTCACTAACACTCTTATCGTCCCACGTAAAATGCGGCCAACCTGCATGTTGCCAAATATAAACTGCTTTTTTTGAATGATTATTCATGCGGCAAATATACGAATTATTCTCCGCATTTTTGCGGAGAATAATCATTTTTTTTCTCCGCAAAGTATTTTGAAGACCCTATGAATCAAAAAGCTCCTATCACTGCGGGAAGAAATCTATTAATCTTATAGATTTTACGCTATGCTCAACCGCCGAAGGCAGAATAATTTATAAGATTGAAAAGATTTCGCTATGCCGAAGGCGAGCTGGAGAATTATGGATTTACAGAACCCACTTATAATCATACAATCCTTCCGGCCCACAAGTCAGTCAGGAATTCTTTGATATGGGATTATTCCGGCGCCCAAACAAGGCGTTTTGGGGAACCGACCGTCATTTGAATATCATAAAATCCTATTTTCCTGTATCTTGCAATTTCCTTTTGTAAACCTCTACTTTATTTTATCCACTTTTTTCTAAAGTTTCACCTTGCAAAAAACAACTTTTCTTTAAATAGACAAAATTTTTTTTTTAAAATATGGTAAAACTGATAAAAGAGGGGGGAGCAATACCCTTTAGGTTTTACTCCCCCTTTACTCAAAGTTTACTCAAACTTTGCCTCGGTCTATGGTGAGACTGTGGTAGCTTCGGTGCTCCTCCTGTGATGGATCCTCATACGAGACCTTCGGCAAGCTGTCCACGATGCCGAGAGTCTTAAGGATCTGTGGTATTTGCCCTTTACGTCCTCATTAATTCCAAACAGAATCCATTCATTATGGGATAGCAATACCAATTCCCAATAGCGGAATTATTCTATTTTTATAAATAAGGGTTCCCAACATTAAGTTTCCAAAAACACTATCATAGTTTTTATTCCGCGAAAAAGTAAGTCCCACGTTTAGCCCAACATTCTCTGTGGTTGAATATGCAATTCCCCCACAGATGCCAAGGCTTGAACGCCATTCGCGATTATATAATGCTAATTTACCCCCTAATGCATAATGAAAATTGTTTTTTTGTTGATATAAGGCCATCACATATACCGGGCCTATTGAACCAGATGCTCCCAATAATACCGTTTTTAATTCAAGGTTTTTAAAATCAAACCCTATTGTTGGTAGAAAACGAAAAGCATTGTTGATTTTTGCTCTTTCTTCTTGCTCTCGTTGTTTATTATATTGTTCATACTGTAGAACCCGTCTTTGTTCTTTCTCTGAAATCATTGTATCCCAGTTTTGCTCCTCCGATGAGTAATTCGTTGCGGAAATCACCATGCGAAATCCTATCTCCGCATTTTTTTTAATCCCCATCCAAGAATTTGATTCAAATGATTCAAAAGACCTCCAACTATAACCTGTTGCAATGTAATAATCATAATCACCTCTTTTGTAACCTCTCGCATGGTGCTTTTTCATTAAGAATTCTGCCACATTCCCCGTCATATCATAAATACCAATAGAGTTAGGATCCTTTTCTCCAACAGGGTGTGTACGGCCATTGCTATTTTCTTTCACCCAGCCGACCTTTGTCGCAGAATATGATCCAGAATAGGTATAGGGCTCTTGGTTTTTACCTCCGTGCATTGCATATTTCCATTCTTTTTCTGTGGGCAAGCGATAATTGTTTCCTGTTAGCCTATTTAGTTCATTGATGAATAATTGTACATCATAGTAAGAGACATTTTCAACTGGTAAATTCGGGCCTTTGAAATGACTTGGATTTGACCCCATAACTGCTTCCCATTGTGCTTGGGTTACCTCGTATTTCCCAATATAAAAGGAGTGTATGCAATCTGTTGTATCCGAATTCAACATACCCTCAACATAGACCATCTCTATGTTGTCATCGTTATTAACTGTGCTTTTGGCCAATTCAAGCAATGCTTGTAATTCGGCAATTTTACCGACAACCATCATGTTGTTTGGTTTCAGTGTACTGTATTTTTTGTAGTATAAAATAGCTTTTTTCAGATAGTCAATCTTATTTGTCGTTTTCTTTTTAGCATAGATTTCTTCACACACGCGCCCTAGTTGTAAATACACTTCATAACACCACAAACTATCAGTCTTGACCAATAATTCTAATTCTTCGACCACTTTCTCGTGAGTGCCCTGCTCAAGATTTTCAATGTATACCTGCGATTTCGTAAAGTGCTGCAATCCATCTCTTGAAAGAAATTCCGGGTCACAACTTTGTGCTTGTGCATAAGCCCAACTTACTAATGTAAGAATAGTAAATAAAGTTGTTTTCTTCATTTGATTATTGTTTTTCAGTAGATAATTCATATTTTGCCAATGGATACACATATATCCAGCTGCCATCTATCAATTTGAACAGTCCTTGTTCCTTGTTATCAGTAATGATATCATTTATTTGTTGATTGCTGATTAGATATTTGTTTCGGTCATTATCTACCATCCATAACCCATTACTGTCTGAAAGTAATATCGACTTTGAACCACAGAAAGAAAAATATTTTATCGGCAGAGTATTTTGTAATATTGGCATATAAAGTTCTTCTTTAAGACGGGCAATAATATGATTTCCAGAAGAGAAAAATACATCCTCTTTGTCGGTGGCAAAGTCTGTAATTGGGTTAGAATATGTTAGAAAAACACTGACTGAGTTATTATCCAAATTGTATGAATAAATAACGGTATCGCCAATAGAACAAAAGAGAAAGTTTGACTTATCGAATGGTGTGATTTTAATATTTCTTGACTCTACTATTGCTAGTGGTTTCAATGATGTCGAACTATCTAATAAATAAATGGTGTCACGATAGAAAAACGCCAAATCATCATTGCTTGTCCAGCAATACTCAGTAGGCGTAATTCCCGGGGGGAATTCGACAGATTCATGTTCACAATATATTTTGCTCCCGGTTGCAATCCAAACCTCGCCATTTGGGCGGATGAACAGTTGTCTATTTCCATTATCATCATTTGACACAATACTATACTGAGCACCTTCTGGAATCATAAATGACATTTTGTTTTCCGATTGTGCCTGTGTATATCCCCTGGGCACTATTAAAGCGAACAATATGGCGATTACGCTAATACTCTTCATCTTCATTGTTCTGTTTGTTATATATCTGTTCTGCAATATTTGACAGCCATTTATATGCTTTTCTTGTTCGTTTGATTACTCCGTTTACTGGAAGCAATTTTTCCAAATGTGACATCTGCTTGTCTACAAAATCACGTCGAGCAGTATTAACGCATTCCATAAGTTGACGTTCGCCTTCTAAATATTGCCTATAATTACTAGCTGAAGAAATGTTTACTCCTTTGGTAACACATTTCATAACATTCTGAACAAGATTCTCCTCCTCTTCTTTTTCAGCAGATATAACCCTGACTTTTGCAGAGAAGTTCGTACCTGGACTTATCACGTCAATTGCCTCGTCTATTGTCTTGTTAACAGGTTTCGTCGTGTTTGATACAGCCTTTCCTTTAATCCAATTGTTGGTTTCTTTGATCATTACTTTTGATACAATTTTGGTATTTTTCCACGCCTTCGCCAAATTTGCTTTAGTGTTATAAACTGCGCAATCTAGTTTTGCATATAGTAATGTGGGGTCATCATATATTTCATTATAAGGCTTTATGTTTGTTGAAATATTACCAACCGTGCCTGTGCTATTATCTTTTTTAGGAGTGACTATCATAGAACTCAGGCTCGTGGAAAGATTTATGTCAGCCTCTCTTTCTTGTTTGATCTTTTCTTCCTGCTCTTTAGCTCTTATTGCTTCTTCTTGAAGCCTTTTGATTTCAGCCAGTCGTGCCAATTCTTTATTCTCTTCTTCTTGTTTCTTTCTCAATAGTCTTTGCTGTTCAGCCAATTGTTCATCTTCAGCCTTCTTTTTTGCTGCTTGGGCAAGTATTTGTGCTAACTCTGGGTCTTTTTTGATAACTTCTGTTATTTGGGGATCTTTTATGTAATTAATGGCGCTTTCAGGATGTCTCCTAATGTCAAGTTTTTTCATTTCCAGCTCATAATAATCCCTTAACATAGGGTCATTAATGATAACATTTTTGATTTTAGAGTTGTTGGCCATATCCAAAATATCTTGTCTATTATCCCATATTTTTTCTTTTAGTTTTTCTCGCAAATTGAAATTAGATATAATGATTGAACCATATTCATCACTATCCATATACCACAATAGGTCTGACTGATTATTCATTATCTCATTCAGTCTATTGTTATATTGCCTTTCCTCTTCCCGTTCTTTTGATGTGGGTTTGTCTGGGTTTCTGGCTTTGTTGACAGCATCTTGCACGGCTTTTGTGAGTGCATCGTGGTTGACAGACGATGCAGATCTATCCCACGCATCCCAGACGCCTTGCCCATAACAGATTTCGGTATTATTCACAACAACAAATAAGAGTATTGCGATAAGAGATAATGCTTTATATTTCATATTTATATATTTTTTTTATACAATAAAAAAAGCCGTGAACTTATTTCTTTGTTCTTACGGAGGCTCTGGACTGCCCAAGTTGCAAACTAGAATGTTCACGGTGCTGTGAACGATTCTCCTTTCTTCATGCAACTTGGTGGAAATTGTCCAGATTTCCGTAAGCAACGAAAAGCGAATACGCTTCAATATGTCTTTATTTTTCTACTGTTCTCTTTGTTTATGCCATATATTGTTGTTTTCAAATCGACGGTGCAAAAATACGACATTTATTCCATTCCGCCAAATTTATTTTCCCCAGACCATATTGAAAAGGTAAAAGGCGACCCTGTGTTGCCATCATGGGTCGCCTTAAAAACCTACTTTGTTTTTATCCTCACTTTTCAAAAGAACAATCTCGCAAAAATTGTGTTGGTGTCCATTGACCGATGTCAGTACCAGCACCAACGGCAGGACGTGCCCGTTCTATCAGGCTGTCGTTTACCGTTATATTGTAAGTGCACATAACTATTGTATTTCTTCTCTTTTCGAAAGAGTAACGTCAAACAACTTGTATCGTTGTTTGTATCGTTCGACTTGCTGCCGCAGGCTACCATCGCCGCTGCGGCCAGCACAACCATCAGTAATGTACGAATTGTTTCATGTCTTAAATGTTTTTACCCATTGCGTAGGCTTCCTGGAGCTTGGCGTTGCCGGCGATTTCGTTGGGGCCGCCCACGCCGCCGCAGAAGAGGTGGCCCTTGAGGCTGCATTTGCCGTAGCAGTCGATCCAGCCCTGCAGGCCGCTCTCGGCACGCTGGGGGACGAAGGGCTCGTCCTCGGCGGCGGTGGTGAGGAGGTAAATGTCGCGGAAACGGTAGTCCTTGGGGTACATGGCGTTCATGCGGTCGATGAGGGTCTTCATCTGGCCGCTCATCTCGTAGTAGTAGATGGGCGTGGCCCAGCAAACCACGTCGGCATTGAGGACGCGCTCCATGATGGCGGGCACGTCGTCCTTGAAGACGCAGGCACCCGTCTGCTGACAGGCGAGGCAGCCCACGCAGAAGCGGATCTCCTTGCCGTGCAGCGTGATGAGTTCCACCTCGTGCCCCGCGGATTCGGCACCCTTGGCGAACTGCTCCGCCAGGGCGTGGCTGTTCGAGCTGGGACGGAGACTGGTTGATATGACGATTACTTTTTTCATAATGTTACAGTTTCTTGCTAAAGAAGTCGACCAATGTGTCCCAGGGAATGTAGTTGCCCGTGCCGCCATCGTAGAGGTCACAATGGGTGGCGCCGGGGACGATGAGCAGCTGCTTGTTTGCGGGATTGGGGTTGGGCTTGCCGACGAAATTGTAGCCGTCAGCTTTGCCGTCAACCATGTAGTGGTAGGCGGCTTCGCCGAAGTAGCGGCTGTGGGCCTTCTCGCCGTGCATGACGAGGACGGCGGGGCGTATCTCGTTGATATAGTAGAGGAAGCGGGCGTTGGCGTAGGCTTGGGTGCCGATGGTGCGCCAGCCGTCGTTGCTGTTGCCGCTGCGGGCGTGGTAGCCGCGCGGGGTCTTGTAGTAGGCGTGGTAGTCCTTGACGAACTGCGGAGCATCCTCGGGCAGCGGGTCTATGACGCCACCGGCCATGGCCATCGGGTCGGCGAGGCGCTGGCGACCCATTGCCTCGCGGGCGGCGTGGCGCGACTCCTCTTTGTCCTCGCTGTCAAAATAGCCGTTGCCGCTGACGCGGGTCATGTCGTACATGGTACTGGCCACGGTGGCCTTGATGCGCGGGTCGGCAGCGGCAGCGTTGAGGGCTATGCCGCCCCAGCCGCAGATGCCGATGATGCCGATGCGCTCGGGGTCGACAATGTCAAGCTGCGACATGTAGTCGACGGCGGCCATAAAGTCCTCGGTGTTGATGTCGGGCGATGCCGTGCGACGGGGTTCGCCGCTGCTCTCGCCGGTATAGGAGGGGTCGAAGGCCAGCGCCACGAATCCGCGCTCGGCCATCCGCATGGCGTAGAGGCCACTGCTCTGCTCCTTGACGGCTCCGAAGGGACCGCTGACGGCGATGGCGGCAAGCTTGCCTTCAGCATTCTTGGGGGTATAGAGATCTGCGGCCAGCGTCAGGCCGTACTGCGTTTCGAACGTCACCTTGCGGTGGTCCACTTTGTCGCTCAGGGGGAACACCTTATCCCACTCCTGGGTCAGAATCAGTTGTTGTTTCATATCGGTTGTTTCTGTTTGTTGTCTTTGCGCACAGGCTGCCAGCAGAAGCGTGGCGCAGACAATCAGTATCTTCTTCATTCTGTTTAATGTTATAATCCCTTAATCCATTTCTCCACCTTGGCCTTGCCGCTGCCAGAGGCGCCGTTCGCTCCACTGCGGTCGCGATCGGCCTGCACTTCGTGGCCGTAGATGCTCCAGCCGGCGGTGACTTTGGCTTTGGGGAAAGCCTTTTTCACGTCGCTGACGCAGTTGGCCAGGCCGCTGCCCTCGTGGGTGGTGAAGGGGATGACGGTCTTGCCGTCGAGGTTGATGTCCTTGAAGAGGGTGAACATCACCTGCGGGTAGGTGCCCCACCAGACGGGGCCGCCGATGAAGACGGTGTCGTACTGGCCGAGGTCGGGGGCCTTGCCCTCGTAGGGGGGCAGCTCGCCGTCGGCGGCCTCTTTCTTGGCCAGCTCGATGAGCGGCATGTAGGCCATGCCGTCGTACTTGTGGGTGACGATTTCGTACTGGTCGGCGCCGGTCAGCTCACTGATGTAGTCGGCCACAATCTTGGTGTTGCCCACCTCGATGTTGCCCACGTTGTAGTTGTCGCCGGCATGCGAGAAAAAGATGACTATCTTGTTCATTGTGTTATCGTTTGGTTTTGTTGTTGTGTTAGCGCTTTGCTTGGTCTGTCCGTTGCAGCCCGTAACCATCAGTAGCGCGAGGGCTGCAGCGAGGAAAGTGGGAAAACGATTCATATCAGTCGACGTTCTTGATAAACTTGGCCGGATTTCCGCCCACGATGGTGTTGGGGGCTACATCCTTGGTCACCACGGCGCCTGCGGCCACCACGGCGTTGTCGCCCACCGTGACGCCCGGCAGGATGGTGGCGCTGGCACCCACCCAGGCGTTCTTGCCTATGTGTACGGGCTTGCAGATGAGCAGCTGGCGGTCGTGCAGGTCGTGGTTGTTGCTGATGAGCTGTGCGTTGGCGGCAATCATGGCGCCGTCGTCGATGGTGATGCCTCCGCGGCTCATCATCAGGCAGTTGTTCATGATCATCACACCCTTGCCAATCTTCACCCTGTCGAAGCATACACCCGTCAGGCCGGGCATCACCGTGCTGCCCTCGCCAAGACCCTCGCCGAAGAGTTCTTTGACGAGCGCGTTGTACTCGTCGGTGTAGGGCATCGTGTGGTTCATCTTGAAAACCACTTGCGCCTGGCGCACGTATTCGGCGTGCTCCTCCGGCGTGGTGTTGCGGGGGTCTACAATTGTTGCTTGTATATTGATTTTCAGTTTGATAATAAGGTATTAAACGTATCGGTTTCCGGCTGCAAAATTACAAAGGATACCTCAATTGGCCAAATACAGATTGCCGCCCGTAGTGCACAAATTGCGCGCCGCGCCGCACAATAAATGCGCTCTTCCCGCGTTATCAAAATGTTATGAGCACGCTGACCGAAGACATCATCATCGCCACCGGCCTCGACCAGACGGCCGACCTGCAGCAGCAGGGCTACATCACCCACGCCCTCTGCCGCGCGGGCAGCTGCTCTTTCCGCCTCGGCGCGCGCCGGCACGTCCTCGCCGCAGGCGACTGCCTCATCATCCCCCAGCAGGCGCTCCTGCTCCGCGACTATGAACCGAGCGGCGACTTCCGCATCGAGGTCATCTACGTCTCCGCACCCTTCACCGAAGTGGCCACCCCACCCAGCAACTACGGCATGCGCGGCCACCTCGCACTCTTCGAGGACCCCGTCATGCACCTCACCGCCGTACAGCAGGAAGTCTGCGCGCTCAACTTCGACTACATCCGCCGCCGACTCGCCCTGCCGCACCACAACTTCCACCGCGACGCCATGCTCAATGCCGTCCAGTGCATGATTATCGACTTCTTCGACTTCCACGTCGAACTCTACGGCGAGCGCCACGTCACCAATCAGCAGGCTCTCCTCATGCAACACTTTATGTCCATGCTTGACCGCGGCGAATTCGTCCGCCACCGCGACGTGGCTCATTATGCCGACGCCCTCTGCGTCACACCCAAGCACCTCAGCGACATCTGCCGCGAAGTCAGCGGCCAGTCAGCCCTCTACTGGATCACGCGCTATACCGCCCTCGACATCAGCCGCACCCTCCGCAACCGTGCACTCACCCTCGACGACATCGCCGACCACTACGGCTTCTCCTCCACCAACTACCTCGTCCGCTACGTCCAGAAGCACCTCGGCGCCCCGCCCTCCGCCCTCCGCGAATAGGGCTGGATGCAAAACACTATCCTTCGGTGTGCTTCCGCGAGCTGTCGATGGCCTCGCTGACGTTGATGGCGTAGTCGCCCAGCTTCTCGTATTGTGCGTAGAGGCTGCTGTAAGCGTTGCCGATGGCATAGTCGTAGACCCCCAGCTTGAGCGCGTCGAGGTGCTGGGCGCGCAGCCGGTCGCGGTAGGCGTTGATCTCGTGCTCGGCGGCGTAGGCGGCGTCGAGGTCCACGTGGTCGTAGTCGTGCAGGTTGCGGTCCATCACCTCCAGCGCCTTCTGCACCAGCTCGCGCATGTGCTCGAGGTTGGCATTCAGCCCGGCATCGAAGTGGACGGCGTCCTCGCGCTTGTTCTTGCGCGTCATGGCTATCTGGTAGATGGTGTCGCCGATCGACTCCAGGTTGTCGATGATGCGCAGCATGGTGCTGATGCGTTCCGAAGCGTGCTGGCTCACGTCGCCCGAACCCACGCGAGTGAGGAACTTGGCAATCTCCAGCTCCATCCGGTCGGTGATCTCCTCATATTTGGTGATGCGCGCCACGATGGCCTCGAACTCCTCCTCGTCCTCCGCCGTGCGCAACCCGGGCAGGAAGGTGTACATGCGCAGCACCCGCTTCGAGAACTCCTCGATTTCGCTCTTGGCGCTCTGCAGGTTGAGCTCGGCGGTCGAAAGCCAGTTGCCCTCGATGTAGGTCAGGCGGAACTCGTCCTCGCTGGCCTCCTCCTTCGGTGCCTTCACCATCCAGTCCACAATCTTCAGTATCTGCGGAATGAAGAAGGCCAGGATGATGGTGTTGCCCACGTTGAACACGGTGTGGAAGAGCGAGATGGCCAGTGGCACCGACTCGGGGTTGTAGCCAGCGTCCGTGGCCGGCACATAGGGGCTGCAGCCCGACATGCCCTCCGTCAGGTAGGCTATGAACCGCATTAGCGGCGAGAAAACGGCCAGCGTGATAAGCACACCCACCACATTGAATACCAGGTGCGCGCGCGCGGCCTTCTTGCCCGCCGCGTTGGCCACCATGGCTGCCAGGTTGGCCGTGATGGTGGTGCCGATGTTCTGCCCCATCACCAGCGCCACCGCCACATCGAACCCTATCCACCCGTTGTAGCACATCACCAGTGTGATGGCCATCACCGCCGCCGAGGCCTGCACCAGGCAGGTCAGCAGCGCACCGATGGCGATAAAAAGCAGGATGGACCAGAAGCCATAGTCGCTCATCGTGGCCAGCGCCTGCAGGAATGCGGGATACTCCTCGAGGTTCGGCATCGCCCCCTGCAGCAGCTCCATGCCGATGAGCAGCAGCGCCAAACCGATGACCGACTGGCCGATGGACTTCATGCGGTCCTTGTGCGAGAAGATAAAGAAAAGGCTCACCGTGGCCAACAGCAGCGGCAGGCTGAACCCCTCGGCGCTGCCGCCGAGGCCGAAGAGGGTGATGATCCACGCCGTCACCGTGGTGCCGATGTTGGCACCCATGATGACAGCCACAGCTCCCGCCAACGAAAGCAGACCCGCATTGACGAAGCTCACCACCATCACCGTCGTCGCCGACGAACTCTGGATGGCCGCCGTCACCGCCGTGCCCGTCAGGATGCCGCTCAGCGGCGTCCCCGTCACGCGGCCCAGCACCGACCGCATCCGCGAGCCGGCAATCTTCTGCAGGCCCTCGCTCATCAGTTTCATGGCAAAGAGAAACACCGCCAGCGAACCGGCCAAGTTCAAGATAATGAATAAGATATCTAATGTGTTCATGTGGTAAAATGCTTCATTAATGATATGCAAAAGTACAAACATTGGCGCAATGCGGTTGTTACGTTTTGGTTAATTTTTCAAGCCATTCATTTTTTTTTCGTACTTTTGCAGCCAAATTTGACATTTCGCACCATGCAGATAAGGATAGTAAACACCTCCCCCCACCCCCTGCCGAAGTATGAGACTGCGCAGTCGGCTGGTATGGACCTCCGCGCCTTTTTACCCGACGGGCCTGTCACGCTGCGCCCCATGGAACGCTGCCTCGTGAAGACGGGGCTCTTCATGGAGCTGCCCGAGGGCTACGAGGCGCAGGTGCGGCCCCGCAGCGGACTGGCGCTGAAGAAGGGCATCACGGTGCTCAACTCGCCCGGCACCATTGACGCCGACTACCGCGGCGAGATATGCGTCATCCTCATCAACCTCTCGCAGGAGGACTTCGTCATCGCCGACGGCGAGCGCATCGCACAGATGGTCATCGCCCGCCACGAGCAGGCCGAAATCATCGAGGTGGAGGAACTGACCGACACCGAGCGCGGCAGCGGCGGATTCGGACACACCGGGAAGAAATGAAACGATTGATACAAAGGGCGGTCCTGTGTGTTGCAACAGCGTTGCAACTCGCCTCCTGCTGCCACGCCCAGCCCCCGGCTGCCGCCCCCTTCGCCACTGGTGCCGAGAACCTTTTCACCCATGAAGCGTTTGCCACCCTCCTTTCGCGGCCCACGGCGCGCGTGGCCGTGGTGGGCAACCAGACGTCGATAGTGGATGGCACCCATTTGGTGGACACCCTGCTGGCCAGCGGCGTCAATGTGGATGTCATCTTCTGCCCCGAGCACGGCTTCCGCGGCACCGCCGCGGCAGGGGCCAAGGTGGACAACGGCATCGACTCCAGGACCGGCATACCCATCTTCTCGCTCTACGGCAAGAACAAGAAACCCACCCCGCAGCAGATGGCCACCGTCGACGCCGTGGTGTTCGACCTGCAGGATGTGGGCTGCCGCTTCTATACATATATAAGTACGCTGCATTATGTGATGGAGGCCTGCGCCGAGCGGGGCATACCCCTGGTGGTGCTCGACCGCCCCAACCCCAACGGGCACTACATCGACGGCCCGGTGCTGGACACCGCCGCTTGCCGCTCCTTCGTCGGCATGCACCCCGTGCCTGTGGTCTACGGCATGACCATCGGCGAGTACGCCATGATGATCAACGGCGAGGGGTGGCTTGCCAACCATGGCCGGTGCGACCTCACCGTGGTGCCCATGCAGGGCTACCGGCGCGACAGCGTGGGCTATGTGTTGCCTGTGCCGCCGTCGCCCAACCTGCGCACGGCGCAGGCCATCGCTCTCTACCCGAGCCTCTGCCTTTTCGAAGGCACCAACTGCGGCGTGGGCCGTGGCACCGACTACCCCTTCGAGTGGGTTACCTACGGCTCCGACACCCTCGACCTGCGGCATGAGGCGGCTCCAGCAGCCTTCAGCCTCAAGTACCTGATGGAAATGTACCGCCGTGTAGGGACGCGGCGTGCCGCGTCCGCCGACGCAAAACCCTTCTTCCTCAAGAGCAACTTCTTCGAAAAGCTGGCCGGCACCACCGAGCTGCGCCGCCAGATAGAGGCCGGCATGAGCGAGGCGGACATCCGCGCCACCTGGCAGCCCGCACTCGACAAGTTCAAGAAAACCCGAGAGAAATACCTAATCTATTAAACAATATTCATCATGAAAAAGACCTTTATCCTGCTTGCAGCCGCCGCCATGCTGTGCGGCGCCTGCTGCACCAAGCAAGAAACCGCCCCCCAGGCCGATCCGGCCGAGGTGGTGATGCAGAACATTCTGGCCCGCAAGAGCGTCCGCTCCTACACCGGCGACACCATCCCCGCCGCGGTGATGGAGAACATCCTCCGTGCCGCCATGGCTGCCCCCAGCGGCCGCGACAGGCGCCCCTGGAGCTTCGTCGTGCTGACCGACAAGAGCCAGTATGACAGCATCTTCGCCGGCAACTTCAACATGCAGAAATTCAAGGAGAGCGGTGCCGTGGTCGTCATCTGCGCCGACACCATTC
>Ga0256406_1002450_pt1 | contig 26137 bp, 26 predicted proteins | sample RumenRJG_03DNA_FD_185986 | JGI IMG/M metagenome (GOLD analysis project Ga0256406, IMG submission 185986) | Bovine rumen microbial communities from Lethbridge, Alberta, Canada - RJG_03 | ecosystem: Host-associated > Mammals > Digestive system > Stomach > Rumen | place: Canada: Alberta | collected...
TAAGGAGGATAGTATGTATATTTTAACTCTTAACCTAGGTTCTACCTCATCAAAAGTTGCAGTATACGAAGACGACTACGAAATGTTCTCCGAGACGGTAAGGCATGATCCGGAGCTGCTGGCAAAAGCTAAAAATCCGGCAGATCAGCTCGATTTCAGAAGAGAGAACATCCTCGAAGCACTGGAATATGCCGGCATTAAACTGGAGGACATCGACGCCGTATGCGCAAGAGCGGGTCTTTTGAAACCGGTTGAGTCGGGCACATACCATATCAATGATGAAGCAATCAAAGATGCCCTCGATCCGGAGTACGGCGGCAGGCAGCCTCACGGACTTGGCATGGTAATTGCCAAGGAAATAGCCGAGAAGCATTTTATACCTGCGTATTTCTGCGACCCGGTATCTACTGACGAATTGAGGGATATTGCAAGAATTACAGGCTTTAAAGGTATGGAAAGAGAAAGCAGATTCCACGCCTTAAATCAAAAGGCTGTAGCCAGAAGGTGTGCCGAGACTTTAGCTACGCCGTATGAGGAGTTAAATCTCATCGGAGTTCATCTTGGCGGAGGAACCTCCGTTGTAGCACACGAAAAAGGTCGTTGCATTGAAATACATGACTGCAGCGAAGAGGGCGCTTTTGCAATGGACAGATCCGGTAATCTTCCTACTAATCAACTTATTGATTATTGCTTCTCCGGAAAGGATAAAAAAGATGTTAAGTTTACATTCAGAAGAGAAGCCGGTATATTCTCATATCTCGGAACCAGCTCAATGGCTGAGGTTCAGGAGATGGCATTTGCAGGAAACGAGGAAGCTTCTCGATTGATAGACGCTTTTTCGTATCAGCATGCAAAATGCATAGGAGAGATGGCTGCAGCATTATGCTTCGATGTTGATGCTATCTTTATCACGGGAGGCATCGCATACAGCGAAAGAATCGTTAATTTGATTAAGCACTACGTCGAAAAACTGGCACCTGTATATGTCTACCCGGGAGAAGAGGAGATGAGGGCACTTGCCGAGGCAGCACTCAGAGTCCTCAATGATAAAACTGAGGTAAAAGAATATGGGGCTGTTTTATGAGGCTGATAAAACCTTCGAAGAACTGATGGCGGAGAAGAAAAACTTCGTCTTTATCGGTGAAGCAGGCTCAGGAAAAAGTGAAATTGCCTTAAATATCGCATCCAAACTCGCGGAAACGGGGGATAGGACCGTCGATTTATTCGACCTCGATCAGACCAAACCTCTTTACAGATCAAGAGATATGCAGGAGGAATTTGCCTCAAAGGGAGTGCATATCCATTTCCAGGATCAGTATCTCGATGCACCTGTTATGGTAGGCGGCGTAAGAGTCTCTCTTGTGAGCGATAATTATACGCTCCTGGATATAGGAGGAGGCCATCAGGCAGCGAAGTTTGCCGGTGCCTATGCCGATCTTCTGAGGAAGGATGATTCCGTGCCTGTATACATAGTTAATCCTTACAGGCCGTGGACGGGAAGCGTGAATGCGATAGACGCCACAATGAAGCATATACTCGGGTCCATGAGGCTTGATCACATATACATACTGGCAAATCCTAACCTCGGATACGCCACCACAACAGAAGAATTCATGAATGGTCTTAATAAAGTCGATGAGCTCTTTGTCGGCTATACAGTAGTCAACAGCGCTTGTATCAGGAAAGAGTTATTTGATGAGACCAAAGGTCTTACAGATAAAACTCTTATTCCTATCGACTTATTCCTGACTTATTCGTGGGTCGAAAGATAGATATTACTTAAGGAGGAATTTTAATGGCTAGAGTAGAGATTTATACCGAAGCTTGCAAGTCATGCTCCTACTGCGTCATCTCATGTCCGAAAAAGACACTTGAGATATGTGCGCAGGTTAATTCCAAAGGATATCTCTATGCACAGCAGGTAAGACCTGAGGACTGCATCGGATGCATGATGTGTGCTCAGATTTGCCCTGATGCTGCAATTGAGGTATGGAGATAGGAAAGGAGACTGAAATGGCAGAACGTGTATTTATGAAGGGCACCGAGGCTATGGCCGAGGCAGCCGTAAGAGCAGGATGCCGCTTCTTTGCAGGCTACCCTATAACTCCGCAAAACGAAATACCTGAATATATGGCCAGAAGGCTCCCTGAAGTAGGCGGAAAATTCGTGCAAGGTGAGAGCGAGGTTGCATCCGTAAACATGCTGTATGGTGCAGCATCTACGGGAATAAGGGCAATGAGCTCCTCTTCATCATGCGGAATATCCTTATACAGCGAAGGCGTATCATACTGTGCATCCGCACGTATACCTATGGTATATATCAACGTACAAAGGGGAGGCCCGGGAATCGGAGCCATACAGCCTGCTCAGCAGGACTACAACCAGGCTACAAAGGCTTCCGGTAACGGCGGTTTCAGAATGATCGTCCTGGCCCCTGATACAGTCCAGGAATGCGTGGATATGGTATATGAGGCCTTTGATCTTGCAGAAAGAGATCAGAACCCTGTTCTCATCCTTACAGACGGCGTAATGGGCACCATGATGGAGCCTGTAGTACTTCCTCCAATGAAGACAGATAAAGAGCTTGAAGAATGCAGAGCAAAGTTCATGCCTAGAGCCATTGTAGGACATCCTCTCGGTCAGCAGGCAGTATGCAGGCCGGGATCTGTCGGAGGCGGACAGGAAGAAAAGAATATTGATGCTGCTGCACTCTATGAGTCGTGGGATAAGGATGTAAGAGTAGAAGAGTTTATGATGGATGATGCTGAGATAGTATTTGCAGCATACGGCATTAGTGCTCGTATCTCAAAGGCTGTAATAAGAGAGCTGAGAGAGCAGGGGATTAAGGCAGGTATGATAAGACCTATCACCATATCTCCTTTCCCTTATGAATCCTTTGAAAAGCTTGATTTCACTAAGGTTAAAGGAATCATAGATGTAGAGATGTCCATTCCTGCCCAGATGAAATGGGATGTAGAATACGCCGTTAAGGGAAGATGCCCGATTAAGGAAGTATTAAGATCGGGCGGCCAGCTCCTCACAAACGATCAGGTTATGCAGGGAGCTCTCGAATTCATAAAGGAGGTGCTGTAATGGCTGATGAAAAGAAAGTCTATGTCAGGACCAAAGGAATTATAGAAGGTGCAGTATCGGGATTCTGCCCGGGATGCATGCACAGCACTGTACATAAAATAATAGGTGAGGCGGCAGAGGAACTCGGACAGCTTGATAATCTCGTAAGAGTAGAGGGCGTAGGATGCTGCGGACTAGGACAGTTTTATGTGACCTGTGATGAAACGATAGCAGCTCACGGAAGAGCCGGCGCCGTAGCCACAGGAATTAAGAGATCATCTCCGGATTCTCTTGTATATACATATCAGGGCGACGGAGACCTTGCGGCTATTGGCCTTGCAGAGACCATCTCTGCTGCTAACAGGGGAGAAAATATCTCTGTAATATTCATAAATAACGGAATTTACGGTATGACGGGCGGTCAGATGGCTCCGACCACACTTGTCGGAATGAAGTCAACGACTACTCCGGAAGGTCGTAAAGCCGAGGAACACGGATATCCGCTGCATATGAGCGAGATTATCAACCAGCTGAACGCCCCTTACTATATCGAAAGGGTAAGCTGCGATACACCTCAGCACGTAATTGCCGCACGCAAGGCCATTAAAAAGGCTTTTCAGTATCAATTGGACGGCAAAGGCTATTCTCTGGTAGAAATAGTCACTTCATGTCCTACAAACTGGGGCCTGGACACCTTGAGTTCACTGGATTTTCTGAGAGAAAAGATGTTTGCTGAATATCCGCTCGGAGTGTTCAGAGACGAAGGCGAGAAGAAACAATAGGAGGCTTTATATGGAAAGAAATCTTATGATCGCCGGATTCGGCGGACAGGGAGTAATGACTATGGGCAAACTCCTTGCAGAGGCCACATCCGAAGCTACCGATTTAAATGTTACGTTCTTCCCGTCATACGGCTCTGCCATGAGAGGCGGCACAGCGAATTGCTTTGTTGTTATATCGGATAAAGAGATCGGAGCGCCTGTAAGCTACAGTCTGGAGGATCTTATCGTAATGAACGGACCTTCGCTCCACGCATTTTTGCCAAACCTCAAGCCGGGCGGCAATCTCTTCATTAACAGCACCATTGTAACAGACCCTATAGACAGGGAAGATATCAATATAATTGAAGCTCCTGTTACACAGATGGCTATAGATATTAAAAACGAGAGGGCGCTTAACGTAATTATGCTCGGAGTATATGTAGGTGCAACGGAGGCAGTCCCTGAAGACGTTATAATCAGAGGGATTGAGCATAAATTCGCTGCCAAGGAGAAACTAATAGCTCCAAACGTAGAAGCCTTTAAAATGGGTCTTGAAAACGGCAAAGAATACAAGAAATAGACAGCTGAAAGTATTGAAATTTCAAGCAAAAGAGGCGGTAGTACATCATGATCCGCTTCTTTTTTGTGCTTTTGACACAGTTTGGTGTATAATTGCATTTGCTCAAACAGTTTACAGTAATTAACGGTAATTTATTATTGACTAGTAACAAAATTATCATTAGAATATTGGTAGGATTGCTACTATTATGCGAATGCATGGCTGTAGGCCTCAGCTGCGCCGTTATTAACGTGTTTTCGCAGCTGAATATTATGGAAAGGCAGATCAAAACAGGCGGAGATATAGTAGTTGCCAGCATTGATTCAAAGCCATATGTTGAAATGGTTAATACCGGAATTGAAGCATATGAGGAAGCTCACAGGTGGAAAGGTCCAGTACTATCTAAAAGGGCAGGAACCATAATCGGGCCTTCAGGTAAGGAAACATACTATAACCTCAATATGGCCGGTGTAGTCAACATTATGCGCCGTATGGGAAATGAGGACGAATATTGGGTCCGTGAAGACGGATGCAAGATGCTCGGCGATTATATTATGGTAGCAGCTAATCTAAATGTTCATCCTAGAGGATCAATTGTAGAAACTTCCTTGGGTGATGCAATTGTATGTGACACCGGAGGCTTTGCTAAGCGTAATCCATATCAATTAGATATAGCAGTTACCTGGTAATCCTTGATAATACAAGAAAAGAGGGCCGTATCAGCGGTCCTAATCTTATCTGCATAACTATTCCTGAAATCATAATTTTCGGAATAGTTATGACGCTCATATTCGCTTTTTAAGCGATTTTATCCATATACGTCGATATCTTATACCTTCTGTTTTACCCTGTATTTCTTCCATTTAATTTATTATATAAATAATAAGACCGAAGCTTAGGTCGGGATGCGATATAACCTATTGCTTCGGGTCTTATTAATAAAACACACTATCTAGACATATACCTATTAGAAATGATGAAAGATATATGAGGCTAGCTATCAATATACCGGAATAAGAATTGTATCTCCGGCTTTGATGTCGGCAGCGTCGATGTTATTTACCTCGTATACATCATATAAGGCTTTGCGTATATCTATGTCTGCATCAGGATTATATGTCTCTACGAGATTCCAGAGAGTATCATTATCCTGTACCTTAACTTCCGCATACCTGCTTAGACTCTCGGCATCTGCATGAGCTGATCCGAATATCGCATATCCGGCAAGTACCAAGGAAGTGATACATATGAGTACGAAGACAAAGAATCTGAAAGGCTTTACAACCTTGTATCTGCGTCTTTGTTTCTTTTCCTGTTTGTAAATCTCTCTCATTTCAGCCACCATTTATATTTCGAACAACTGTTTTGATATTGAGATTATAAACAAGCGTTCTATTCTTGTCAATACTTTTTCGAACAAAAGTTCAAATAATTTTCATCATAATAAAAGAGCCCTTCGAATTATCCGAAAGGCTTGAATTTTCAATCTTTTTGTCCTGTGGATATATAGTATGGTATGGACACGAGTGCCACCCCGCCTATTATATTTCCTAAAGTAACAAGAGCTAAATTGTAGATATATCCCATGAATGAAATATCTTGGTTCCCTGCCCCATCGATAAGCGAAAGTGTCAAAGTTGTCATATTGGCAATACTGTGTTCAAATCCCGTAGTAAAGAATGCAAGTATGCAGAGGATTATCATTATGAGCTTGCCTGACTCTGACTTCAGCTTGAAGCCGCACCATACTGCAAGGCATACCAACATATTACATAGAATGCCTCTGGCCAGAAGCTGCACAGGTCCTGCTGTCATCTTGGATGTTGCTGCATCGGTAATGGCTGTAAGAGTTGCCCCGGAGTAAAGACCTGTTCCGGCAAATATAAATGAAAGCAAGACGGCTCCTATGAGATTTCCGATCCAGCAGACCAGCCAAAGAAATAGAGTATCCTTAATAGACACCGTCTTATTCAGTATTCCTGCCGACAATACGAGGTTATTACCGGTAAAGAGCTCTGCGCCTGCCATTATGACAAGTGAAAGAGCAACTGAGAACGTAAGTCCCATTATGAGCTTTGTATAAGGCTCACCGCTCATTTGACCTGCCAGCGTGAATACCAAGAGAACTCCGAATCCCACATACATGCCTGCCAAAACAGATAGCACGAAATATGAGGCCGGTGAATTCTTGAGTAGCTTTAGCTTGGCTGCCGCAGCATTTGATACTGATGAAAACTCTTCTTTGAACATAATTACTCCAATTCTTATATATAGACTAGCCTTCCATCTCAAGACTATCAAGCTTTTTCATTATCGCATCTCTTTTTATAAAGCAAATCAGCAGAAGAATTGCAGTCGCAATGCAAAAAATGATAATAGCCTTATAATGTCCCTGTCCGTAAAAGTGTCCGATTATGAGGCTTCCGAACATACCCGGAGTTCTGCATATAGTCGAAACGATAATAAAAGGTCGGTACTTCATATCCGATATACCCGCCACATATGACACCAGATCCTTTGGAACACCAGGAATGAGGTATATAAGGGCAACTATTGAAATCCCCTTCCCTGAGTTCAGTTTCCTCTTGTAGTTTTCTACCTTTTCTTCATCAAACAGTATATACAGCATATCTCTTCCGAGCAGCTTGGACATGAAGAACGATACGGTAGTTCCGATTACGGCTCCTGTAAGCGAGAAAATGAGAGCTTTGGTAAAGCCGAACATATAACTCGATGCGAACTGTATCGGCTGTCCGGGCAGTATGCATATGATAACCTGAATAGCTTGTAAACCTATGACAAGAAGCGCCGAGAAGCCTTCATGTGCCTTAAGGTATGCAACGACTTTGTCGACTGCATCCTTGCTGAAAATCTCGGCCCCGTATTTCAGATACAAAAATGAAGGAATTCCGATGACTATTGCCAAAAGGATTGCAAACTTGGCAAAGGCCAGTATTTTCTTTTGTTTGCTGAAATCTTTCTTTTCCTGCATTATAGCTCAATCAATCCTTTTCTCAGTAGCTCGTTAAGGCTCTTGATAACGCCAAACGACGAATGCTCGTAAGTAAGTCCGCCCTGGAAATATGCTATGTAAGGCTCTCTTAAAGGTGCATCTGCGCTTAATTCTATAGAAGAACCCTGCACAAATGCACCCGCTGCCATTACAACCTGATCGCTGTAGCCCGGCATATCCCATGGCTCAGGTGATACGTATGAGTCTATAGGAGATGCGGACTGTATGGCAGTGCAAAATGCCAGCATAGGCTCAGGTTTTTCGAATTTAATGGCCTGTATAATGTCGCTTCTTTTATCGATTGGACTCGGAATTACTTCATATCCCAGAGATTCATATACAAGACCTGCAAGCATGGCGCCCTTTAAGGCGGAATTTACGACTTTAGGCGCAAGAAACAGTCCTTCCAGTACATTTCTGTTCTGACCGTAAGTAAGGCCGCATTCTGAGCCGATTCCAGGGCAAGTCAGCCTGTACGAAATCTTCTCAATAAGATCAGATCTTCCGACTATATATCCTCCGGAAAGTGCAAGTCCGCCGCCGGGATTCTTTATGAGAGACCCCGCCATTACATCAGCGCCTACATCCGTCGGTTCATATGTGTCTACAAACTCACCGTAGCAGTTGTCTATCATTACTATGATATCCTGATTGATTCCGTGGACAATATCGCAGGCTTTCTTAATGCTTTCAAGCGATATGGCAGGCCTGAAATCATAGCCTGTAGACCTTTGAATCGCAACCATCTTAGTATCCGGCTTAACAGCTGCTGAAATAGCATCAAAATTCAGGTCTTTATCTGCTGAAAGAGGAACTTCACTGTAGTTTATACCATAATCTATTATGGTTCCTTTGAAATCATCTTCCCCATTTCCTATTACTGTTTGAAGTGTATCGTAAGGCGTTCCGCTTATCTCTATAAATTCATCGCCGGGCCTGAGAAGTCCGAGCAGTGTAACGGCAATCGCATGGGTTCCGTTAACAATATTAGGCCTGACCAGTGCAGCCTCTGTGTTAAATACCGAAGCATATACCCTCTCTACGGCATCTCTGCCCGCATCATCATATCCGTAGCCGGTGCTCCAATCAAAGTGAGTGGCGTTGATATGATTGTCCTGGAAAGCCTTTAAAACCTTGAGTTGACAAACAGCAGTTACATCATCTACCCCGGCAAAACGCTCGGATAAAGATGCCTCAGCCTCTTTAATCTTATCGATAACCTTAGAATCTATATTAAATTCACTTTGTAAATATTCCCTGTAGTTAGAGGCTGTCATTAATCCTCGTCCTTTCTTTCTATCTCCCATTCCATATCGTTTACCAGGTCTCTTTTTACGTTCATCTTGTGCTGAGCGTAGAGCTGCGTGGTGGTCACCTGCTCGTGATCGAGTAGCGCGGCAACATCATAGATGGAATTTCCCCTGTTAATAAGAGAAGTGGCCGCCGTCGCTCTAAGCTTATGAGGACTGTAGCCGGATCTTCTCGAAGTATTAAGGGCGATTGAAGTGTATTTCTTTACGAGCTCACGTATAGCTCTTTCCGTAATCCTCTTCCCCTGAAGCGAGAGGAATAATGCATCCTCTGCAGCGCTGTCTTCGGGTATTACGGTCTTTCTTTCGGTATTGATGTAATCGTTCAGCACCATTACAACGGAGCGATTCAGAGGCATTATGGATTCCTTGCCTCTTTTTCTGTATATCTTGAATTCGCCCCTTGAGAAGTTAAATGAGCTTAGATTGAGCTGCTGCAGCTCGCTGAGCCTGAGTCCGTATGTTACGAACATCACCAGAATTGCCTTGTCGCGCAGCTTGGTCTTCTCCCAGTATGATCGTTCGTGGTCTGTAAGACCCGTGCCGTTTGTGACAGCGTCGAGCATTATCATTACCTCATCATCCTGCAGAGCCTTGATTTCCCTTTCCCCCGGCTTGGCAACTCTGATAGGGTCGAATCCGTCAGTTATGTTGTTCTCGATAAGACCGTCTCTGTATAGCTGTTTAAATAGCACGGAAATCGAGGATTTCTTTCTGGCCAGAGACCTGTTGCTGTTTTCGTAAACAGTTACCGTATTTCCGTCATCAATCATGTACTTTCTGCAGTAGTCGATGAAGAGGTTTATATCCTGAGCAACTATATTGTTTAGCTCATCTGAAGTTATTTTGGATGTCTCCTCAGCCCTTGTGAGATCCGTCTCATTTATGAGGTAGTTCATGAAGAATTTGACATCGTGCAGATATGCGAGACGCGTCATAGGAAGGACATTGCCCTTGAGATATGCAAAATAAGAACGCAAAAAAGACGGAAGCTCCTTTTGGATAGCTTCGCATTCCATGTAAATATCGTTCTCCTTTTTAACGATATTATCAGGCTTATCGCTCTTATTATGCGATTTGAATTCCTTACTGCTGTATGTGGTTTTGGCCATTAGATATTATTCCGCTTCGTAATTAAGGATTTTGTCGACTATTTCACCGGCTGTATCACCCTTATGTATTTCTATCCATCTGATGAAATCATATCTCTTGAGCCAGGTCATCTGTCTCTTTGCATAGTGCCTTGTATTCTTTTGAATCTCACTAGTTGCGGTTTCCAGATCGCATTCTCCGTAGAGATAAGAGATGGTTTCCTTGTACCCTATCCCTTTCATTGCAGGGAGTTCAGGGTCATATCCTTTGGCCAGGAGATTTGATACTTCTCGTACGAGACCGTCAACTAAAAGCTTGTGTACTCTATTGTTGATTCGCTCATATAGCCATTCACGCTCCATATTAAGAGCATAGAATTTGAAATCATAGTCAGGGTTGAGTTCAACATCTGCGAGATTGCCGATTCCCTTTCCGTATTCAAAAGCCTCGATGGCTCTTATAACCTTACGAACATTGTTCGGATGTATCCTGGACGCAGCATCAGGGTCAAGTCCCTGCAGATACTGATGCATGTATTCGCTTCCTCTCTCATCCGCAAGCTGCTCCAGTTCTTCTCTTCGCTTTAAATCATCCGGTTCAGCGCCGAAATTCATATCATAGAGAATAGCATTCAGATAGAGTCCGGTTCCTCCGCATACGATAGGAACCTTTCCTCTTTCAAGAATATCGTTAATTGTATTCAGTGCCATCTCCTGATAATTAGCCACTGTTACGGGTTTGTCCGGATCTGAAATCGAATACAGATGATGCGGAATCTTCAGCATATCCTGTTCGCTCGGTTTGGCGCTGCCGATATCCATATATTTGTACAGCTGAACAGAATCGCAGTTAATAATCTCACCGCCGATTCTCTTGGCCAGGTAGTATGCGATTATGCTCTTTCCGCTTGCTGTAGGTCCCGAAATAATGTATACGGTTTTTTTCATATCTAATCTCCTGCTACTTTCTCTTAAAAGCCCTTTCGACATCGTACAGCGTAAGCTTTACGAAAGTTGGTCTTCCGTGCGGGCATGAATAAGGATTATCGCATGTCGAAAGCTCTTTAATAAGGTTTAGAATCTCTGTTTCAGAGAGCTTGTCCCCTCCCTTTACCGCTGATTTACATGATTTCATAATCAGCTTATCGATAACTGTATCATTTGCTTGTCCGTTCAGATCATCAGAGCTGCAAAATGAATTAACGAAGGCAAAGGCCTCATCGCTGCTCATATATGAAGGAATTTCGCGGATTATAAAACTCGCTCCGCCGAAATCTTCTATCTCATATCCCATGGAAGTAAGAGCCTCTAATATGAGAGATTTCATATTGTATACGTCTGCACTTACATTGATTGTAAGCGGTGTAAGTAGAGGCTGCCTTAGTTTATCACCATCGTGGTATGCGGATGTGAGCTTTTCGTAAAGAATCCTCTCGTGCGCGGCATGCTGATCAAAAACATACAGACAATCTCCGGTTTCCGTAATGATGTAAGTATTGAATATATATCCTTTAAATACCAAGGATTCAAAGTCAAAGCCTTTAACAGGTGCTTCGCTTTGAACGCTGTAGGATTCAGTCTGAGGATTAGAGTCTCCAACTTCGGGTTCATCCCTTTCAAGAGAGCCAAGGTAATCGGCAATTGAAGACTGCTCTGACAATGTATCTGCCAAAACCGATTCAGGCTCATATGATACGGCGGTATCGTTTGCAGTACTTCTGTCCTGAGCCGGAGCCTGCGACCTAATCATTGGTTTTGCGTGAGGCACGGCGTTTTCAGAATCAATTGCATTAGCCACCGCGTTTGAGATACGAGACGATATATCATCAGCGTGCAGGAAGAGTATCTCCCTCTTGCCGGGATGTATGTTTACATCAAGCTCTGAAGGCTCTGCATCTATGAAGAGGATTGCCACCGGAAAGCCTGAGAATATCCTGCCTCCGTATCCGTCTGTCAAAGCCTTTTCAATGGTTTTGCTGGATACTGCTCTTCCGTTTACGAAGAATAGCTGTCCCTTCTTGCTGCTTATAACAGTGCCTGGATCGGATATGAATCCTCCGACGCCTTCTCCTGAAAGAGCTATAAGGTTCTCATGGGCTTTGTCCGGATACAGCAACTTAATGACAGCTGCAGTATCTGAATTACCCGCTGTGGTAAACAAGGTATTTCCGTTGTTTATCATCATAAACCTTATATTCGAGTAGCAGATTGCATAATGCTGAACGAGTTCAGTAATCAGCGATGCTTCTCTGGCGTCGGTTTTGAGGAACTTTCTCCTGGCCGGAGTGTTGTAGAACAGGTCCTCGCAAACTATGGTAGTGCCCTTGTTCGCACCTACTTTTTCCTTGGAAACTACATGGCCGGCATGAAGAGTCATCTTGGTACCGGATTCTTCTTCCTCAGGTCTGCTGATAATCGTAAGTCTTGAAACAGCAGCGATACTGGCCAGAGCCTCACCTCTGAATCCAAGCGATGTGATATTATCCAAATCCGTTACCGACGATATCTTGCTGGTGGCATGTCTGAGAAATGCGGTTTCTATTTCATCAGAATGAATTCCGCATCCGTCATCCGTTATACGAATGTAGTCACGCCCCCCACCTCTGATTTCAACGATTACAGAGGATGCACCTGCGTCTATTGAGTTTTCAATCAGCTCCTTGACCGCAGAAACGGGTCTTTCGATAACCTCACCTGCAGCGATCTTATCCGATACGAAGCTGTCGAGAATTCTAATCATCCTGCTTTATATCCTCGCTTATCTTCAGTAATTCCTGCAGTTCGTTCATGGCCTGCATCGGCGTTATGTTATTAATGTCTATTTCATGCAATTTATCATATAATTTACGATAATGTTTTTCCGTAAAACTATTATCGTTTTTCTCTATATTCGTTGCAAGTTGCTTATTCTTGCTTTCAGTTGAAATTTCAATGGATTCAAGATCCTTAAGTTTGGTCTCTGCAGCCCTTCTTATGCTGCCGGGAACACCTGCAATCCTTGCAACATGTATGCCGTAGCTCTTACTGGCCGAGCCTTCCACTATATTATGCAAGAATACGATGTCATTTCCGTCCTCTGCTACCGCAACAGAGAGATTGCATATGCCTTCTGTGAAATCGGCAAGCTCGGTAAGCTCATGATAATGAGTCGCAAATAGAGTTCTCACCCTGTGTTCCGGATCGGCAAGGAAAGCAGCTGTGGCCCATGCTATTGAAAGGCCGTCGAATGTGCTGGTTCCCCTTCCTATCTCATCCAGGATGATAAGGCTCTTTGATGTTGAATTTCTGAGAATTCCTGCAAGTTCGCTCATCTCAATATAGAAGGTGGATTGTCCGTAAGCGAGGTTATCGGATGCGCCTATTCTGGTGAAAATCCTGTCGCAGGCACCGATAACAGCCGATGTAGCAGGTACATATGAACCGATCTGTGCCATCAGTGCAATAACGGCTGTTTGCCTCATATACGTTGATTTACCGGACATATTAGGCCCTGTGATAATAAGCATACTCCTATTAGTCATGTCCATATATGTGTCATTTGACACGAACATACCCGGACCCAGAAGTTTTTCTACCGCAGGATGCCTTCCCTCTTTTATATCAATTACGTCTCCGTCATTTACGACAGGCTTTACGTAGTTACTTTCTACGGCCACCTTGGCAAATGAAATGAGCACATCGAGAACGGCAACTGCCGCCGATGATCTTTGAAGTTCATCAATATAAGTGCTCACAAGCTGCCTCAGCTTACAAAACTCCTCGTATTCGAGCTTATTAATCCTGGCCTCAGCGCTTAGTACAAGTGCTTCTTTTTCCTTGAGCTCAGGCGTTACATAACGTTCATTATTAACGAGCGTCTGCCTTCTTATATAGTCTTCAGGAACCTTGTCCGCCATGCCCTTGCTGACATCTATGTAATAGCCGAAGACCTTGTTAAATCCGACCTTGATGGTCTTGATACCGGTTCTCTCCCTTTCCGTTGTCTCAAGGCCGGCAATCCAGGCCTTTGCATCGGATATTGAGTCCTTCAGATCATCAAGTTCGGATGAATACCCGTTTTTAATAATTCCGCCTTCTGTAATGCTGAGAGCCGGTTCTTCTACAATCGCTCTGTCAATTGCGGTATAAAGATCATCAAAATCCGAAATCTCATTCCTCAGCTCACTCAAAAGGCGTGAATCATAATATTCCAGATATGAGATTATGTTCGGAAGCTCACCTATTGTCTTCTTGAGAGCTATCATATCCCTTGCATCAGCGCGGCCTGATGCCATTCGGGCTGTCAGCCTCTGGAAGTCATATACATTCTTAAGAGAGCTTGAAATATTGTTGGAATTTAAAGGATCTGAGATAAACTGTTCTACTGCATCGAGCCTCGCATTTATGTCTTTGGGGTCGGTCAGCGGCTCTCTTATCCATGATTTGATAAGTCTTCCTCCCATTGCCGTACGAGTTTTATCTAGTACTGCAAGAAGTGAGCCCTTTGTATCGTTGTCATAGAGAGTCTCAAGAAGCTCGAGATTCCTGATGGTGCTCCTGTCAAGGCGCATTGTCTTACCGCTTTGCTTGATGCTCAGAGTCCTGATCTGGGCAGGATCTGCCTTTTGAGCTTCGCTTAGATACATCAGAAGAGCTCCGAGAGCGGATATCATATCATCCCTACCCTCGAGGTCCAGCGGTATAAGTGATGCGGTCTCAAAATGCCTCAAGAGGTACTCGCGGCAAGCTTTCAAACTGTAATATGATTCATCGGTCTTATCTATGAACGGACTCAGCATGTAATCACGCAACTTGTCCTCTATAAGACCGTAATTTTCTTCGCTTATGATTAGTTCTTTTATGTCATAGACCGACAGCTCTCTCAGGAGATTGTCGAAATCGCTGTCATCTTCAAATTCATTAGCTATTAATTCTCCGGTCGTGATATCGGCAAGAGCAAGTGCGGCATTGCTTCCCTCTATCCTGACAGAAGCTATATATACATTGTCATTGGCAGAATCAGGGTCCGGGATATCAAGGGTTCCCGGAGTATAAACCCTTGTAATTTCGCGCTTTACGATGCCTTTGGCTTGAGCCGGATCTTCCGTCTGCTCGCATATTGCCACCTTATACCCTTGCTTTACAAGCCTTACGATATATGAATCGACTGAATGATGCGGCACTCCGCACATAGGTGCCCTCTCCTCAAGGCCGCAGTTACGACCGGTCAGAGTAAGCTCGAGTGCTGCAGATGCAGTCAGAGCATCATCAAAAAACATCTCATAAAAATCACCAAGTCTGTACATCAGGATGGCATCCTGATATTCATCCTTGATCTTTTTATACTGTTGCATCATTGGTGATAACTTAGGCTCTGACATTTAATTATTCCTTAAAAACGGGTAAAAATGCTTAAAAAAGCGTAGGGGGAATAATTATTCCCCCTACCACCCTTACTTTATTTATAAAGTTATGAATTATCTCTTATCTATTGTTGTAGGCTTCAACTCCGAGCTTGATGATCTCGCATGCCCTTCTCATCTTATCAGGTGAGAGAACGTATGCGATACGCATTTCGTTGCCGCCGAGTCCCTTGTTTCCGTAGAATCCAGGAGCCGGTGCAAACATTGCTGTTTCACCATTGTCATCGAATTCCTTGAGCAGGAACATCAGGAAGTCCTCGATGTTATCTACAGGAAGTTTGCACATCATGTAGAATGCGCCTGCCGGCTTCTGGCAAACTACGCCAGGAATCTTGGAGATTTCTTCATATGCAGCGTCTCTTCTTGCTTCGTACTCGGCCTTGGCCTCGTCATAGTATTTCTTATCCATTCTGTAGAGTGCTGCAGCACCGATCTGCTCGAGTGTAGGTACGCAGAGTCTGCCCTGTGCGAGCTTGAGCATAGCTTCCATGAACTCTTTGTTCTTGGAGATAGCAGCTCCGATACGAGCTCCGCATGCGGACCATCTCTTGGAAACGGAGTCTACGAGAATAACTCTGTCAGCGATGTCGTCGAGCTGTCCGAATGAATGAGCCTCAGCACCGTCATATACGAACTCTCTGTATACTTCGTCTGAGAGAATCCAGAGGTCATGCTTTTTAGCGATATCTCCGATGAGTTTCATGTCTTCAAGTGTCAGTACACGTCCTGTCGGGTTACCAGGAGACAGGCAGCAGATAACTTTAGTCTTATCCGTGATAGCTGCTTCAATAAGGTCTCTCTTGGCCCAGTCATAACCGTCCTCAGCCTGAGTTGTAATCGGCTTAAGAACACCGGACACCTCATTGCAGAATGTGTTGTAGTTGGTGTAGAAAGGCTCGGCTATGATAGCTTCGTCTCCAGGGTTAAGAAGAGCTGTAAAGGCAAGGATGAGAGCCTCGGAGCCGCCGTTTGTAACGAGGATGTCCTTTCTCTCGTACTCCATACCAAAATCTCTCTTCATGTAGTAAATCATGGCATCCAGAAGTTCATTAACTCCGCCTGATTCAGCGTAAGCTATAACCTTCTGATCGAAGTTGTTGATTGCTTCCTTAAAGCATGGAGGAGTTTCGATATCCGGCTGTCCGATATTAAGTCTGTAAACCTTCTTACCCTTCTCCTCAGCCTCAAAAGCAAAAGTGTTGAATCTTCTGATAGGCGAGAACTGCATTACTGCACATCTTTTTGATACTTCCATTTCAATCTCCTTACAAAAAGTACACTAACAGAAATGACTAACATATGAATAAATTTGACTAGTTATGATTCATCAAAGAATTCGCTTCTTTAACAATATCTTTAACTGTTAATTTATTATCGCATTTTTTTGGTGAAAGTAAAAGTATATATTCAATATTTCCTTTACTTCCTTTTATCGGAGAATATGATAATTTCAGAGGGTGTAATCCGTTATCCTCGGCATAGCCCATCACCTTCTCTATTACTTCCTCGTGAACCTTGGAATCTCTGACTATTCCGCCTTTGCCTACCTGTTCTTTACCAGCCTCAAACTGAGGTTTTACAAGGCAAAAAACAAGACCGTCATCAGAAAGGACCTCGGCTGCAACAGGCAGCATATGGGAAAGAGATATAAAGCTTACATCAATGCTGATTAAATCAATCGGTTCTTCTATCAAATCCGTGTCGAGATATCTGATATTGGTCTTTTCCATATTTACCACTCTGTCATCTGTCCTGAGCTTGTAATCGAGCTGTCCGTATCCTACATCTATGGCATAAACTTTCGTTGCACCGTGCTGCAACATGCAGTCGGTAAAGCCTCCCGTACTGGCACCCATATCCATACAAACGGCATCTTTGCAATCAATGTCCCATTCTTCTATACCTTTTTCGAGCTTGAGACCGCCTCTGCTGACATACGGACATTCCTTACCGGTGACTTCTATCTCCGAATCAATATCAAAAGCAGAGCCGGGTTTGTCCTCGACTCTGCCGTTCACCTTTACAAGTCCGGCCATTATCGTCCTCTTGGCCTTTTCCCTTGACTCAGCAAGGCCTTTTTCTACAAGGAGTACATCAAGTCTCTCCTTCATAGCGCCTCCATTACTCTGTTTGCAATGCTTTCAGCGTCTATTCCGCATTGTTTCCTGAGAGAAGTAACATCGCCGTGTTCAACGAATTCATCAGGTATTGCTATATTAACTATCTTGTACGGAGCATCCTTATACTCAGATGCAAAGGTCTCTCCGAATCCTCCGCTGATTACGTTGTCCTCGAGAGTCACCATTAGTTTGGTATCAAAGTCAGCAAACGATGTATCCATAGGTTTTACAACGGCTATATTGCTGATGCCACAGGAAATGCCTTTTTCTTTCAATATCTCGGAAGCCTTTATTGCCTCGTCCAGCATCGATCCGACGGCAAGTATCTGTACATCGCTGCCCTTGCTGATTGTATTGTTTGACCCTTTGAATCTGGCAAGTCTAAGGTGTTCGGCTTCTGCAGATCCTCTCGGATATCTGATTGCTACAGGTCCATCCATATTAATTGCAAACTCGAGCATCTCAGAGAGTTGATTGCCGTCTGCAGGTGCTAATATAGTCATGCCCGGAATCATATTCAGATACGAAAGATCGAACTGACCGTGATGGGTCTCTCCGTCCTGACCTACAAGTCCTGCTCTGTCCAAAGCGAAGACAACGTGCAGATTTTGAAGTGCAACATCCTCTATTATGAAGTCAAATGCTCGCTGAAGAAAGCTTGAATATATTGCAACTACAGGGACATAGCCAGATTTGGCCAGGCCCGCAGCAAATACTACTGCATGTTCTTCCGCTATACCTACATCAAAGAACCTTTCCTCGAATGCATTGTAATAAGGCAATAGACCTGTGGCAGTACCCATGGCGGCAACTACTGCGAGGATTCTCTCATCTTCTGCAGCCAGTTTGGTTAGAGTATCTCCGAAAACCTTGGAATAAGAAGCTCCTCCGGATGAGGTAACTTCACCTGTCTCCGGATCAAAAGCTGATATTCCGTGAAATTTACGAGGATACATCTCAGCATATTCATAGCCTTTCCCTTTTTTGGTCAGCACGTGAATCAGCGTAGGTCCGTCGTATTCCGATGCGGCTTTCATGATATTTACCATATCATTTATATTGTAACCATCTACCGGTCCGAAGTATTTAATACCCAAAGCCTCAATAATATGCCCTTCATCGCTGAGAACGCTGTATTTCAGCTTTTCTTTTGAACTTTTAAGTCCCTTGGAAATCTGCTTTCCTACTACAGGAACGTTACCGAGAGCTGATTTTACAGACAGTTTGGCATCATCGTACCTCTTGGAAGACCTTATCATGTTGAAATATCTGTGAAGAGCTCCAACATTGTGCGCTATAGACATTCCGTTGTCGTTCAATATGATATTTACCTTAGTCTTGTGATCTCCGATGTTATTAAGAGCCTCATAGACTATCCCGCTCGTAAAGGATCCGTCTCCTATTACGGCAGTTACCTCATAATCGTCACCTGCAAGGTCTCTGGCCACTGCCATACCGTATGCAGCGCTTACAGATGTGCTGGAATGCCCGGTTTCGTATACGTCATGTTCGCTTTCTCGGCACTTAGGAAAACCCGACATCCCTTTATATTGCCTAAGCGAGTCGAATCCGCCTGCTCTTCCGGTCAGTATCTTGTGTACATATGACTGATGACCGACATCATAGATTATCTTATCCTTCGGGCTGTCAAACACTCTCATAAGAGCTATGGAAAGCTCTACAATTCCGAGATTGGAAGCCAGGTGTCCGCCTGTTTTGGACACCTTATCAATCAGGAACTCTCTGATATCAGCGCTCAGATCATACAACTCATCAATTGATGCATTCTTGCAAATATTAAGTAAATCGTCGTTATATAAATCGTATTTCATATCGTTTAATTATTCTTAGTGATCCCTTCTTTCCAAGGATTCGGCAAGTTCAGCGAAGAATTTGCTGTTCTCATATTTTGAAATCGCGGTTTTGGCTTCGTCTGTAAGCCTGTGAAGCTCGGACTTTGCAGCCTCCATGCCGTGCACGTTTACATAGCTGCATTTACCCTGGTCAGCATCTTTTCCGAGCGTTTTACCGAGTAGTTTATCATCCCCTTCTACATCGAGAATGTCATCGAGGATTTGAAATGCAACTCCGAGCCGATTGGCGTATGTGGTGAAATCTTCAAGCATTGCCGCATCTGCTTTGGCCAGCATCATTCCTGCTCGTACAGGAGCCGTTATAAGGTCTGCAGTCTTGTGATTTTCAATAAACCTTACAAGATCAGCCGTAGCCTCTTTGTCTTCAGATGTGACATCGGCTGTCTGACCCGCTATCATGCCGGATGCTCCCGCTCTTTTCATTATCTCGTGAGCTGCCCTTGCATGTGCAAAAAGCGAGTCTGCATCTCCCTCAAGAGCAAGTGCCTGCTCGGATATTAACTCTGCTGCAGAGTTTAGAAGTCCGTCTCCTGCAAGAATTGCCATAGCTTCTCCGTACACCCTGTGATTAGAAGGTTTGCCCCTTCTCATATCATCGTCATCCATGGCAGGAAGATCGTCATGAATAAGAGAGTAAGTGTGTATAAACTCGATAGCGCAGGCGTAAGGAAGAGCATTTTCAACATTACCTCCCGCTGCATCGCATGCTGCAAGTAGAAGAACCGGCCTTAGACGCTTGCCTCCGACATCCAGGCTGTATGCCATTGAATCTCTAAGGAGCGAAGCATATTCTCCGCATTCCGGAAGGTATGATGTGAGCTTGCTTTCTACAAGTTCTTTATATTCGTCAAAGCTACGCATCCTTGATTTCTCCGTTCTCGTATATTTCAATCTTTTGTGCTGCCTTGTCCAGTATCTCTTTGCAGTATTCTGCTTCCTTCATGCCCTCATCGAAAAGCTTCAGAGAATCCTCAAGTGAGGTGGCCTGCTTGCTTATGTCCGATGCTGCACTTTGAAGCTTAGCAAGAGATTCGGTAAAAGTCTTATCGCTCATTATCTGTATCATCCTTTCTTACGTCAGATGCAGTTGCTGTGAAGCTGCCGTCTCTCATCCTGACTATATATGAGTTACCGCTTACTATCGATGCTGCATCAGGCACAATTGTTCCGTTCATATCCGTAACAGCTGCATATCCCTTGGAGAATATGCTTCTGGGATCATTTTCTCTTAAGAGTATCTCTGCTTTATCCACAGCTGCATACGCATCGCTTATTCTTGCCTTTATATTGGCCAAAATGAGATCTTTTCTCGATGAGAGCAATTCCCTCTCGGATTCTATCTTGCGCTTGGCAGAGCCGATAAGCTGCATCCTATACTCTGCGATAGCATCTTTCAGCTCATATGTATTCATAACCGCCATATCCGCTGCCGCAGTCGGAGTCTCAGCCCTGACATCGGCAACCATATCGCTTATGGAAAAGTCAGATTCATGGCCTACTGCGCTTATAATCGGTATCTCGGATGCAAATATACTCCTGCATACATCTTCATCGTTGAAGGCTGCGAGGTCTTCCGGAGATCCTCCGCCCCTTCCGACTATGAGGGTGTCTATAGGCGTCCCTTCTTTATTGAGCCTGTTGGCCAACTCTATATTCTCGCAGATGCTCCTTACGGCTCCCACGCCCTGCACTGTCGTCGGAAATATAAGTATATCCGTAAAATCGTTCTTTGCTGTGATGATCTTGCGAATATCTTCGATTGCAGCGCCGGTGGAAGATGTGATTATACCTACTCTGTATGGAAATACAGGGATAGGCTTTTTATATTTTTTATCGAAAAGGCCTTCTTTTTCGAGGAGTTCTTTAATCCTGTTGAACTCCGCCATAAGGTCTCCCTCACCTGCGGCCTCAACGTATCTGATGCTGAGAGAATAAGAACCGCCCTTCGCGTAAGGGCTTATATCGCAGACGGCGACAATTTTCTTACCGTTCTCAATGAGCTTCATGTCTACCTTAGGGATGTTTGAAGCCCAAATAGCGCACTTAATCATGCTGTCCGCATCCTTGAGAGTCAGATAGCAGTGTTTTCCGCTCATGCTGAGACCTGAGATTTCGCCTTCAACGGCAATTCCCATGAGGTTGAGGTCATCTCTCAGCTTCTTTGCGATATATTCATTTACCTGGCTTACGCTGACAGGTCTCATTTGCTCAGTCTGTGTATCCTTTCTGTAAGTAGTGCAATGCCGACTGCATTATCACCCGATAGCTTCGGAAGGCCGAATTCGATGCTGTAATCTCTTGGCGCTGTCTTTCTGCCGAGCATATCCCTTAAAGTCTCGCTGGAGGCTACCCCACCCGCGAGTACAATTCTTTTAAAAGTGTATTTATCCCTTAGCTGCTCTATGCAAGTTATAAGGAGATCGCTTATCTTATCCATGATTTCATAAGATATCGCGGATATATACGATTTGACGTCCTTATTCTTTAAAAGCTCGGCGTAGTCCATAAGCTGCTTTTCCGTCCCTGAGAGGTTAAAATATGCGTCTTTACAGGCAATCTTACCCAGTATATCGGACGTCTCTTCTCTTTCATGTGCGGCAGCTGCCTCATCTATGTACATTCCGGACGGAAACGGATATCCGAGGGCCACTCCGAATCTGTCGAGCAACTGACCGAAGCTAATGTCCTTGCTCCCTCCGACTATCTCAAGCTCATATCCGCTGGCATTCTTCTTGCAAAGCAGTATCTCGCTCGTACCGCCGGATAAATGCATAAATATGCAAGTCTCTGTTGCATCCGCAGAATTGCCGTATTCAAGTACTGCGGATGCATGGCCCTCCTGATGCGAGAAAGTGTACATCGGAACTCCGAGTGTCTCAGACAGCACCTTGGCCAAATTGACGCCTGCCATAAAACAAGGCATGTATGAGCCTTCAACATTTCTAGGTTTATCCGATACACCGATTGCTGCGATTTCTGACCTGTCAGTATCTTTCAGCAAAATAGACAAAAGCTCCGGCAATCTGTTTGAATGCTTAAAAAAAACATCCGACTGCCTGAGCCCCCTCTGACCTTCGGGTACATCCAGATATTCGGAAATCTCGGAAACAACCGAGCCGCGGTCGTCGACAGCAGCCAGCGATGTTTTGTAATTTGAAGTATCTATACCCAGATATATCATTCCGATTCCAAAGTCTTTCCGATTTTTCCGAGCACGGAATTTACGAATCTGTATGAGCCGTCGTCACTGTATTTCTTGCAAAGCTTGACCGCTTCGTTGATTGAAACAGACCTGGGTATGTAATCCAAGTACAGCATCTCGGCAACTGCGACTCGCATAATTGCCAGATCTGTCTTGGCCACCCTCTCAAAGCTCCACTTGTCGAGATTGTCTGCGATCAACTTATCTATTTCATCTATGTGATTCTTAATTGCATCAAAAGTATCATCGGCTTGCTTTTTTCCGACTACCTTTGCATCCTCCTCCATGAGGCTGAGCTCTGAAATATCGAATGTGCCTGCGGCGTCCATCTGATACACGAGCTGCATTGTCTTTTCTCTGATGATTTCTCTGTTCACTTTATCCTTTCGGCTCTAGGCCTCATCAATTCCTTCCACTCTGATATTTACGGTCTTTACGACTATGCCCGCACGCTCCATCATGCTGTGAATGAGTCCTGTCTGAATGTCGTAGCAGAGCTGCGGTATGTTAACGCCGTAGTGTACGAGTATCTCAAGGTTAATTGTATATTCGCCTTCATCTTCGGCAATCTTAATAGACGGATGCACAAAATCCCTGGGTCTTACCGCCTTTGTTATGTTGTCGGCCAGTCCCGGATCTGCAAATCTGCTGACTCCTTTAAACTTAAGGGTTTCTTCTTCAATTATCTTGGAGAGTTCAGCTTCCGATGCCATAGTGATCACTCGTCGCTTTCCGTCTTTTCGTTAATCTTAATACGCAGCTTTTCAATTCTGCGGTCCTTAACCTTGACAATGTCAAAGTCGTAATTCTCATAGGAAATAGTGTCGTACTTAACTTTTTCCTTCGGAATCTCACCCATCAAATCGATGATGAATCCACCTATAGTCTCGCTTGTTTCAGATTCAAGCTCTATTCCGGTTTCTTCCTCGAGATCATCCAGATAGACATTTCCGTCTACTACGTATGTGATGTCATCAATCTTTTCGATGATACGGTCTTCTTCGTCGAACTCGTCGTCGATATCTCCAACTATCTGCTCGATAATATCCTCTACAGATACGATACCGCTGAATCCGCCGTACTCATCGATTAGAATTGCCAGATGCTGCTTTTCTATCTGAAGCTCTCTGAAGAGAGCATCTATATTCTTTGTCTCAGGTACGAAATACGCAGGCCTTAAGAGCTTTTTGACGTCTACCTTATCGAAGCCTTTCTTCGTAGCAGTGTGGAGATAATCCTTGATATGAAGTATTCCTACGATATTGTCAGGATCGCCGTCATATACCGGAATTCTCGAATGAGTGAGCTCCATGAGTTCATCGAAGTATTCACTTCTGTCATCGTTGATGTCGAACATGAATACATCCGTACGCGGAGTCATAATCTCATATGCGAGGAGGTCGTCGAATTCGAAGATAGAGTCTATCATCTTGCGACCTTCCTCTTTTATCTCACCTCTCTCCTGCCCGCGATCAAGCATGGACATTACCTTATCCTCGGTGAAATATGAGTCATCAACATCTGTCTTTTTACCCATTATTTTGAGTATGATGTCCGCGATGAATTTGCATATCCATACAAGCGGTAGCGTCAGATAATATATGAATTTCTGAAAGCCTATCAGGCCTATGCCCACCTTCTCGCTTGACTGCGCAGCAAGCTTCTTCGGAAGGATGTCGGACAGTGCTGTGTAGATGATATAGAATCCTATGTTGCAAAGCAGCATGAGCAGCAGCTGATACCATCCGTAGTTTTCATGTTCGAAATGAACACCGAAGATGCTGTCTGCTGTGAGCATACGTAGCAGCAGGATGATATTAAATATCATGAACGCCACTATTATGCTGATAAAGCTCGCTGCGTGATTTGCATAATGATACTTTGAAGGCTTTGCCAGGAACTCCGTGACCGCCTTTATCTTAGGGTCATCAGGATTATCCTCTGCCATATCTTTTATGACAGTCCTGTCTATGTAATCGAGCGCTCTTTTCGATGCAACGACAAGAGCGTTGAATAACATAATCAGGACAATAACTATTATCCAAATAAGTTCGGGGTGACCGTCATCTGCCATTTCTTATACCTCTTTCTTCTTGCGCATTATAAACCCCTCTTTCGGGACTCTTTTAAACCTGATTTTCAGCTTTTGCTGAGGATGCGGAGCGCTTTCGATAGGATTGCCATCCTCATCGTACATTTCTGTAATTGTCTCTTCGAAATACGGAGTCCTCGGACCGAAAATTTCGATGGTATCTCCGAGAGAGAATTTGTTTCTCTGCTCCACGTTCGTAAGACCTGTCGACTCATCGTGAGTTCCCACAAGTCCGACGAATGAATAATCTCTGGTGTAATCGCTGGTCAGATAGTTCTGATCCTCGTCAGTCGGTTTGTTGTAGTAAAAGCCGTGGGTAAATTCCCTGTGAGACGCCTTGCATAGCTCATCAAAGCGGACGGGGTTATATGTGTATCCTTCAGGGTCTGCAAGGTATTCGTCAATTGCCGCTCTGTACGCAGATATAACGGTTGCGACATAGTACATTGACTTCATGCGTCCTTCAATCTTAAGAGAAGTAACGCCTGCTTCCACCAGGTCCGGAATCTTGTCTATCATGCAAAGATCCCTTGAATTCATTATGTAACTACCCCTGCCGTCCTCTTCTATAGGATAGTACTCACCCGGGCGCTGCTCTTCTACGAGAGCATACTTCCATCTGCACGGATGAGTGCATGCGCCCTGATTTGCATCGCGGCCGGCCATGAAGTTGCTGAGCAGGCATCTGCCGGAATATGAAATACACATTGCGCCATGGACAAATGCCTCTACATCCGTACCCTCAGGAAGAGCTTTGCTCATCTCGGAGAGTTCCTTAAGGCTCATTTCTCTTGCTGCAACTATTCTTTTAACACCGTGAGCCGCCCAGAAATTGGCAGTCACGTAATTTGTGGTATTGGCTTGAGTGGATAGATGTATCTCCGCATCAGGCATATACTCTTTTATGATGGCTATAACCCCCGGATCCGAGACTATGAACGCATCTATAGGCAAATCCTTAATCTTGGATATATATGCTCTCAGAGGCTCAATATCCTCGTTATGAGGATATATGTTGATGGTCATATAACCCTTAGCGCCGTGCTTGTGGATAAAATCCATACCCTCGGCAATTTCATCTATGCTTAAATTGCCGGCACCGGCTCTCAGGCTGAACATCTCTCCGCCGAAGTATACTGCATCAGCTCCGTATTCAATTGCCGTTCTCAGTTTTTCGAGATCACCGGCCGGAGCCAGGAGCTCGAGTTTTATATCTTCTTTAATCATTAAGCTTAATAATAGCTAGACCGTCTGCACTGCCTGTAATCGCAACGCTTAGGTCTTCTCTTGCTTTTATATATTCGAGGAAACTTTTCATGTATTTAACGCTGGTTCTGTGCCTCTTAGAGCCGGGAAGACTCCTGTCGTAAATCCATCCTTTGATTAGGACATCATCGCATACGATGACTGCTCCATTGCTGAAGTGTTCAAAAGCCAGGTCAAAGTACTCTCTGTAATGCGTCTTTGCGGCATCTATAAAGACGAAATCGTACTTGCTACCCGCAGGAAGACTCCTGAGCATCTCTTCCGCATCACCTTCCAGAATCTCGATTCTATCAGAAAGACCGAAGTTCTCGAAATTGCTCTTCGCATTTTCAAGCATCTTCTCACTCTTCTCTATAGTAGTAATCCGAGCATCCG
>Ga0256406_1002451_pt1 | contig 26132 bp, 17 predicted proteins | sample RumenRJG_03DNA_FD_185986 | JGI IMG/M metagenome (GOLD analysis project Ga0256406, IMG submission 185986) | Bovine rumen microbial communities from Lethbridge, Alberta, Canada - RJG_03 | ecosystem: Host-associated > Mammals > Digestive system > Stomach > Rumen | place: Canada: Alberta | collected...
CACGGGCAGGCTTTCCGACAGCTCCTGTCCTCGCTGGATGACATCGGGTATGGTCTGGCATGGCGAGTACTGGACAGCGAATTCTGGGGAGTGGCACAACGACGCCGCCGTGTCTTCCTTGTCGGATACCTTAGAGACCCAGAACGTGCCGCAAAAATACTATTTGACGAGCAAAGCCTGTACCGGGATCCTAAACCGAGCAGAGTCAAGCGGCAAGAGATTGCCGAAAGAGCTGGAAACCGCTCTCAGGGAACAGATACGGAAAGAGACGACGCTAACGCAGAGCCAGCTAACGTCATCGCCCTCCAGTCAGACGGCAGCACATCGCTCGGTGGAAACGGGGCAGGATGGAATGACACCGGAGCCGCATATACCCTCAACACCCTCGACAAGCAAGCCGTCGCATACAGAATGATAGCAATTAACCAGAGGAACGAGGCACGATACGACGGTGGCGACGGGCAGACCGTAGGGGCAATCCCCGCTCAGCCAGGCGGCAAGCAGATGCAATGCGTCATAGAGACAAGACGTGCAGGCGGTAGTAGCCAGCCCATGCCGTGCGATTCCCTGTTGTCGGCCGAGCGTGCCGTCATCATGGCGTCTGGGCAGTCGCATGCCGAGCGTCTCGTCGGCATGTCGCCAACGCTTGTCGCACGCCAATACAAGGACCCTCCTATACTGTTCATGCCTGACGGGACCGACGCTGGCGAAGGAGGCGATGGACAGGGAACGAGATATGTCGTCAGGCGTCTAATGCCCATAGAGACAGAGCGTTTGCAGGGCTTTCCAGACGCATGGACGGACCTGACCGGGGATGATTGCGAGCAGATAGCTGATGTCCTGCTCGGGGGACCGTTCTCCGGGTATGACGAGAGGAACGCCACGATGCTCAGGAGGAACGTCAGGAGATGGTGCGCATCCTGTCCTGACAGCAAGAGGTACAAGGCGGTTGGCAACTCCATGGCGGTTCCCGTCATAAGGTGGCTTGGCGAGCGGATAGGGCAGTACGCCGACTAGCGTCGTCCGCCCAATGGGACAAACGCACGTCGTTCGTGCGTGCGTGTGCATTGGTTTCGTTGACGTCACGCTTTCGCACTTTCGGTCGGCATGCGTCGCATCTGCCTGCCGTTTTCTCTTTGGTGCGTGTCTTATATCGTCGCGGTACAAGAATACCGGGGCAAGCATGGCAGGTTACGTTCTCTGCCTTTGCTTGCCCCGGTTTGATGCCTTCTGGTTCGCCTTTGTGATGGAGGACCTTGCCGTCGGCTTTCATGCCTGTTTCGATGGGCTGACGCTGATGCCGATTCTGCGTAGTACCGCCGTCTCTACCAGGCTTTCGCTTCCTTGTTACTCATGGTGAAGATTGAGCCTTCTGTGCCGTATTCGGACTTTGGACCACCGATTCCGTACCTAAAGTAGAGTCCGTCCTTCTTGGTGCGGTAAAGGTGCTCCTCGTAACCGTCTGCATCGCCATATGAGCCGTGGTAGCGTGGCTCGCCGATTTCCTCTGCCTTGTCCGTGTCGTACACGTGCTTCTTTCCTTTATAGGAGATGGTTCTTCTCATAGCGTCTCCAGAGGCAACGATTTCCATGCGATAGTGTCCGTGACCGCATCACTGTCCCCTTCGTGCTGGCGTCTGGCTTTCCCGTTCGTCCGGTCGCGCCGTGTGTCCAGCCCGTCGTGCCTTGCTGTCGGGTGGCGTTGGCATCTATGCCGTCCAAGTGCTGCAAGCCGTCGTTGGCCATTGACATGCGAAAATCATCGCCACAGCCGTGGCATGTATGCCTTTGCCCATAACCTCATAAGCACGACTGTCCGCATTCCCTGCCATGATGTCTGGCATGATGCGTGACGCGTCCGCTTCCTGATGACGTAGAGCATCATACCAGACATCCTGACCCTACGCTTATGAGTCTATGCGTGCTTGGCGTCTTGTGCTAGGATGGATCAGAACGCGAAAGCCGAACGGGGAGGAATTGACGATGACAATTGGTACGAGTACGAAGGGGACGGTCGGGAAGGTCAAGGACGGCAACATTGGTACGACGCCTCGCGCCTGCGACATCGTCCCATCGCTAACCGAGCTTGGCGTGGACGAGGACACGGAGGATACGATTGTCGGCGCGATTGCCCTTGCGCTATCAGCCGTCGGACTTGTTGCTGTCGGCGTGCTAATCGGCAAGGCCGCGTCGGCGTTGCGCAAATAGGCGAGCATGGCGCGTGCTCGTCGGAATGACGCTTTGCACAGCGTATGCCATGCCTTCCCGCGTCCCAATAAGCTGCCTGATGTCATTCGTCCGTCCTATGGCATTGTCTCGGGCATGCTGTTGGCGTCGCGGCGTGTTTTGTCGGCATGATTGCGGCACGTTTTCGCTTGCCGCGTACGAGCGGCGGCACGACTCGTGGAATGACCGAGTCGTCCTGCCGCCTTTTTTTGTATGAGCTTCCCGTGCTTGACTAGTCGAGTGGCGATCCGCAGCGGTAGAACCTGCTCACGTTGCCGTACCCGATTCCGCTTCCCGGGTTGAACGCCTCTATCGTCTGACCGTTGCCGATGTAGATGCCGACGTGACCGGGGTGCCATACGATGTCTCCCGGCTCTGCCTTGGAGATTGGTTTGTTGCAGTAACGCGCCCCGTCTGCATCGGCACTGTGCGGTAGTGACACGCCTGCAGCCGCATAGCATTGCATCACTAGCCCAGAGCAGTCGGTAGCCCTGAACGCGTTTCCGCCATACACGTATATGCCGCCGACTTCCGAGTAGGCGACGGAGAGCACCTTCTGTCGCCATCCGTCTAGACTTGATGCGTCGACATTCTGTTGTGTGATTGTCGTAGCGGTCTGCGTTCTCTGTGCCTGTTCCCTTGCGTCCTCGTCGGCAATCGCCTTCTTGAGGTCTGACGAGAGGCTTGACACGTACGAGCTCGCCTTGCTTGCCTTCGCGTCAAGCTCGTCCTTGTCTGACTGGCGCTTGGACACTTGTTCCTTCTGCTGCGATTGCAGCGCGGACAGCTTGTCAAGTGATGCCTGAAGCTCCTGCTGTTGCTTCTGGACGGCGGCTATCTTCCCGTTCGTGTCGTCCGTCACCTTGATTGTCGCCGTGAGCGACTGCGTGAAGTCCGATATGGATGATGCGTTCGCCAGGACGCTGATGATGTTGGTTGCGGAATCGTCCTTGTAGCCGTGTCTCAGGGTCTCCGTGAGCTGTGCCTTCGCGTTTGACGTCTCGGCGCTCTTCGCGTCGATGTCACGCTGCGTCTTCTCTATGCTCGCGTTCGTCTCGTCTAGCTTCGTCTGTGCGTCGTTGAGTGCCTCGCTTGCCTTCTCTGCCTGGTCGTACAGGGCGTCCCTCTTCGATTTCGCGGACGTGAGCTGTGTCCGTATCTCGGCAGGCGTGTCCGCTAACGCCTGCGTCGGCATGGACATCGCGAGCAAAAGCGCGATTGTGACAACTGCCGGCGCTGCTAATGGCGTCGTTCTAGCCGCATGCGTGCCTGTGCGTCTCGCATGTCTTCGTATCGTATGGTGATTGAGTCGTGCCATATGCCCTACCTCGCTTCGTGATTGCATGTGTCGTTTCGTCGCGTACAAGTCTTGTCTGTCTGGTCGGTGACGCCTTCTCTTTGCCGATGCGTCACAATGATGTGCCAGTCGTTTGGCACGGCATCTTATTGGAACGATGCCAACCCATTTTAGCAGCGTACAACGTGGATGGCAAAGCGGTGAAGCGATTCGGCGGCGGGCGCTTGGTACGCCACGAGTGAGTCGTCGCCTACGTACGTGCACGCCATTGGACATGGTCAGACTGATGTCATTCGGCATGTGTGCATGTCGTTCTGCGTGCCGCCTTCTTGCCGTGCCGCTGTCCGTGTCAGTCTGGGCATGATTGCGGGCTCATGGGATGGTTGGATTGGTGCGTATGGCAGGAACGTCCTGCGGTCTCGTTCGTCATGTGCGATGTCGCAGCGGTGCATGTGACGCGATGGAACGGACGTCCCAATGGTGGCTGGACGTCCGTTCCCGTTTCCGCGTCTGTCTTCTCTCTCTGCTACGATGCGGTTCGCGCCGTGTCGCCCTATTTCTCCTTCAGAAGGTATCTGTTTGAGATGACCTTGACTTCCATGTTCACGCCGATTTCGTCGTGCAACGTTGCCGCGTCGGCGCTCCCGTCGTCTTCGTAGTGGAGGACGACGCCCTCATCGAGCCTTCCCTTCGTGACGTACCCCCGTGCGGTCCTACTGACGAACTCGATGAGGTCGGCTGGCGTGTCGAACCAATCGAGCGATGTGAGCGGTTTTCCGTCAGGACCGTTCGGCGTAGGGACGAAAGACTCGGCAAACCTCTGTGCAAAGCCGATGTCGTAGGCGTCAGTCTTGCGTCGCCTGCCGCCATCGGAATCGCGCGTCCATACGGCGAATGCAAGGATGCGGCGGGTCGTCAGGTTAAGGCGGTTACCATTCAGCTTCGGTCCGACGAATTCGCCTTGGACAGCACAATTCGGGTGCTCTCGGCACCACTGGGCGATGCCGGACATCTCATATGCAGCTAGAATCTCCGCACCAATCATGCCGTCCTCGACGCCAAGCTCATAGTTGTGCCCGAAGACGTGAGGCGTTCCAGCGACATCGTAGCAGAGCGTCGTGGAAGTCCCATCAACCTTTACAGTTGCATGAAACGGCACTTGTTTCATCGCTTGCCATGCCTTCTCGCTGACGTTCTGTATACGCTCGGCATCCGTCCTGTTGGCGATACGGTTGTCGAACCTTCCGACGATGCCGTATGAACCGACCGGCATGGGCGCGACGTACTCGCGAACGCCGCATTCGGCACTCACGTCTGGATGCTTGGCGACATCGCCATATCTTGCTATGTCATCGATACCGCACTCCTGTGGCGACAGGACGAGACCCTGCGATACCTGCTTGCGAAGTTTCGCAGTCTTGAGAACATACCCATGTAGCTCCGTGGTTGTGCCGTCCGGGTTCTCGACGATCATCGTCTTTACGCCACGATTGGTAAGGAATGCGTATCGCTTGTCCCCTTCTGGGAAGAACGTGTCAATCTCGAAGTACACGATTGTATCCCCTGGTGCATACTCGCCCTTGCCAACGACGACATTCCAGCCGCCAATATGCGCCAGCTCTATTCTGTCGGCATCTGCGATGGGTGTGAGAGCATCGATTGTCCTCAATGTCGCCATCTTTCTGTTCGGGTTCGCCATGTACGCGTCTCTCCTCTTGTTGTCTGTTGTCTATTATCGCTGCTACTGGTCTGCCACGGCTCTGCATGTCGAACGGCGCGTTTTGCAGCAAGCTAACGGTACGCTTATACCCGTGCGGTTCGGAATCGCTCTGCCAGCGTCTCATCATACTCATATCATGTCTCAGATGTACTCACCGTACTCGTGTCCGCTGATGATACCAGCGTCAGCAAGTACCGCCGTCTCCCTCTCGACATCATCTCTGACCGTGCGTGCGTACCTGTTATCTGGGGTACGTGAGAGAACGAGATTATAGTCGTATGGTTGGCAGAAGTTCTCGTCCAAAACGTCTATGCGTCCACGCGACCCGTCCTTTGGGATGCTGACGTTAAAAGAAACATCGTACCTATCTTGATACTTCGGTCCGACGAAGCGCATGAGATACCACTGATCACCACAGTCCCTGAAACCGAACTCTGCCATCTTCCCTGCCGGCAGCAGGTGGAATTGGATTCTTGCGTTGAGCCCGTTCTCGTCCGTCTCGATTACGTCTACCATATCGGTTTCCTGCTCTCTTGTCGTGCCTTGCTTGCTATCCTATCCGTCTGCTTGCTTGTGCTATCTTAATAGCTTGTCCTGTGGGTTACCCCAAGCGTATTCGCCGCGCATCCTAGCGTCATTCTCCATGCCGGTGATGCATCTGCTTACTATCTGTTGCATCTCGTCGAGACGCTCGTATTCGCAGTCCATCTCTTGCATCATGCCATCGCACATATCGTGGATGTCGCAGAGGGCGGGGTAGTGGCTTCGCATGTAGGCGTCTCTCTCGTCGCCGCTGCCGCCCATCGCCTTGCGTCCGACGTCGGTTATCGTCTGTGCGTATCGCCTGCGGTACTGCAGCTCGACTTGGTTGCGCAGCCCGATGACGACGCGTCGCTTGGCGGATAGCTTCGAGATGTTGTGCCCGATGCCACTCAGCATGTACGTGAAGTACTGGAACTGATTGCGAACGCGCTGGTCGGACGTCGGCGTGCTCAGGTCGTAGCAGCTCGTGTCCAGCATGTACCTCTCGCTGGATGACAGCCTTTCCGGATGAAGGGCGTACTCCGATTCCCTCTTCACTGGCACCTGCCTTACCGGCTGGTCGAACACGTCCTTGCGTATCGCGTCGAGCCTGCTTGCGAGCGAGGCAGGGGTAATCGGTCGCCCATCGATGTATATGTAATCGCGCCACTCAACGCCGTGAGAACTTCCCATACCAGTCATGCCTCTCGTCTGGACGCGACGTTCCCGCCGCCTACCGTCCATGTCGTCATCATGCAGTCTTACGTGCCGAAAGGCTTGCCGCCTTTTCGTGTCATCCTACATGATGATATCATGAAGCGTGGCATTCCAATCTGCCATCGCGGATGGGGACAGCGTCTCCACCATATCGGCACAAGAGCCGGCGCAGTCGTCCCAGACTCGGGGCATGCGGCATGCGCGACAGAGTCCCGCACTTTCGCCGACATGGCGGGTGCGATGCGGAATGCCGTTTGAAGGTTACCGTTCTTGACTAAGTTATTAGCCGCGCAAGCTCGGCATTTTAATGCCGAATAGCGGCATCATTCATGCTTATCATACCGTTCTTTTCCTCAACAATACGATAACCGAAAAAAAGAAACAGACGGGCACAAGAGTTTGCACCACACCCGTACTTGTAATACAATGACAGAATAGAATTACCAACCAACGAACCAACCAAGAGGACGGTGAACGACACAAGATGGACATCTCATACCCCACCCGAATCGTCACCGGCACCTACAACGGAATCCTCAAAAACACAACAGAATACTACAACAAACTCATCACATACCTACTACACATCATAAACAAAGAACAAACAGACATTATTATTAAGGACGTCGTCGAATACGAGAACGAACGCCGAACACGCCTCGAAACACTCATCCACGCAACGAAAAATAACAAACACCCCAAGTACGAGAACTTCGACAAAGAATTCCCGCAACTCCCATCATACATCCGCCGAGCCGCCGAGAAAAAGGCAATCGGCATATACAAATCATGGTACACCAACCACCACAACTGGGAACTCACCGGCAAGAAAGGAACCGAACCACAGCTCCAATACAATCACAACGCCGCACTCACCTTCTACAACAAAAACGCCTACCGAGAGAACAGCGAGAAAGGCGATAACTACGTCCAATTAAAACTCTGGGACGGCAAGAACTGGGTATGGACCGACATCCCCGTTCGCCGTCAGGATGTTAAATACATAAACGGGCTTGGGAAACAATACAAAATGTCCAACGCCCCAACACTCACAAGGAGAGGACACGCATGGGAACTTAGATTCGCATTTAAAGTCAAGCTTGATTTGGCTGACGAGGACGAGCAATTAGAAACTAGTTCGCATCGTATTTGCGCTATCGATTTGGGCGTGAACACGGATGCCACGTGTTGCATTATGGAACCCGACGGCACTATCGTGGCAAGGCGTTTTATCAACCTTGGTGCTGAGAAAGACCGTATCCTTAATGCTCATAAGCGTATCCGTGAGGCACAATCGAACGGTGCCCGCAAGTTAAAGAAGATGTGGAGGAAGGTCAATCGTCTCAATAACGATTTGGTCATCAAACTTGCTAATAAGATTGTCGATTTCGCTGTCGAGTATTCTTGTTGCGCGATTGCTTGTGAGTACCTGAATTTTTCTGACGGTAAGCGTCGGAAGTCTAAAGGTAAGAAGGGCAAGCGTAATTGGAAGTTGCATCTGTGGCGTTATCGTGATGTTTATCATCGGCTTTGTGCTGCGGCTCATAAGTGGGGTTTGCGTGTTCGTCAGGTGTGTGCTTGGGGGACGTCGCAGTTGGCTTTTGATGGGTCGGGGCGTGTGTCGCGTGGTAAGTATATTGTGGGTGATGATGGCGTGTCGTTGGGTTTGCCTTATTCTGTTGTTCGTTTCTCGTCTGGTAAGTTTTATAATGCTGATTTGAATGCTGTGTATAATATTGGTGCGCGGTATTATATTCGTTTGTTGATGGGGTTCTTGAAGGCTCGTTTGTCTTCTGAGGTTTTTGGGGCATTGTTGGCTAAAGTTTCGCGGTGTTCCGTTCGAAGTAGGTGTGTGTTGTCGGACTTAATTGATCTTTGGCGAGTGGCTTGCTCGTAAGGGTTTGCTCGTGGGTGGGGTTGGTTTGGCTTTGTTTGTCTTGCTTTCTTTGCCCTTTGCCTTGCCTTGGATTGTATCTTCTGGCAATAAGGGTTCGTATGGGGTTTCCCTTGTGGACTGTACGTTCCAGCAGCACGACGCATGAGGACAGTGTGTGGACGGTTTTAACAACCAGAAGCACACGACTTCAGTCGTGTGTACTTCACGTCACCAGGTAGAATGCGGGAAGGGGCGTCAGCGTCACGACACGGCGGGGAAACGATGGCAGACGACAGGGTTACAAATGGCATGATGGGCAACGCACCGACGGCAGTATGCGTCACGGACGAGAATGTCGCTAAGGAGCTTCGCTCGACACTCGCTCCGAGGGGCATGCGCGTCGGGAACGTTAGGGCGCGGAATGGCGTCGACGTCATCGTGGCGTTCGAGGCTCAGCTCGCTCGCCATAGGGACGATATAGATGCCATCGTGCTAAGCCAGGACGCAGTGGAGCATGCGACAGGAAGGCATGACGCGCTGCTCAGGGAATGCATCAAGCTCGCGAACGAAGGCATACCGAAGGGAATCGTCACGCTCGTCATAGACGAGCGGCACGTAATAAACGACAGGGGCGTGCAGGCACTGCGGAAGTCAGGCATCACCGTGACCCGTGACGCGGCGAGTTGTGCTGCGTCCCTCACGAAGACGTTCAGGCTCACGGAGCCACTGATATCACAGGACAACGGGATTGCAAGCGATGGTGACACGATGATGCCCAACGCCGTTGGCGAGCGGCGTCCCCTCACGGAGAAAGCGGTCGCACTCGGCAATTACGACATCGACACCGTCCAGAACGACCCGTTCGGCGACATACGCGGACGCGATGGCATCCTCGATGATGACGATAGCCTGCCGCCAAGCCAGCCGAACGTGCATGGCGACGACGACCCGTTCGATTATGAGGACGATGACGACGAGCCTGACACAGATGACGACTTCGACCCGTTCGCTGACGTGCGGGATAGCGGCGACCCGTTCTCCGTAACAGACCAAGCGACGCACGCCACGACGGACATCCCATACGCATATGGCGACGATGATGATGACCTTGGCGACAGCGGCTATGCCAGTGACGGGTACGATGGTGATAACGACGAGATGCTCCCAGCGGAGATTGACGACGCGCATCGCTATGACGGCAAAAGCGGCGAGGGAACGGAAGATGACGTGCTCTCGATGATAGCACCGACGTACGGCAATCCATCGTGGGACTACTCAGAGATCAACGAGGGAATCAGGGAGCAGCGTGGCGGCAGGCTGTTCGGCAAGATAGGTGGCAAGCGTGGCGGCAGGATCATTGGCGAGACGGACAAGAGGATGATGTACGCAAACTCCCGGTACATCTCAGACAGAACCACAAAGAACGGCGGATACGACCCACCGACCGACTGTAAGATCATCACGTGCTATTCAAACATCGGGGGTAGTGGCAAGACCACCGTCTCCACGATGATCGGCGCGCAGCTCGTCTGGGACTTCGATCGCGACCTCTTGGAACGTCGCAGCAGCAACATGGCTTACCGCATACTCGTGCTGTCTCTCAACGAGTTTGATGACATAGAGGTGAAAGGCATAGGCACCGACGAGAGCGCCGATGACGGCGGTCTGCTTGCCTCCAACGAAGGACGTGACGTGCTCGCCCTCAAACAGAAGATTGCCGAATGCAACGGTGACCCGACATGGGACGACATAGCCCACTGCTTCAAGGCATCGCCTATGAACTACGTCATGTACCTACCGTCCATGACGCTGCGCGAGAAGTTCGAGACCCGTCAGGAGATAGATGACCAAGACTACAAGAGCATCATCAGCGTGTGCCGTAGGTTCTTCAACTTCATAATCATCGATACGCCGGACGTCATGTACAACAACAAGTACGAGTTGATCCCATACGCCCTCAGCATCGCAGACGTCGTGTGCCTCATCATGACACCGGACGCCAAGAGCACATACCACATGTACAACTTCCTTGACGGCATGAAGGCAGGAACGCCGAACGGCAGCCTTCCGTTCGCCCGTGACCAGACCATGCTCGTCGTCAACAAGGTCGCAACGTCCGGAAACCCATATGTCGGGCACACGAACAGCAACCAGGTCCCATTCAAGGACATAGCGAACACCTTCACGAAGATATTCTTCAAAGTCCTTCCAATACCGATGACCGACCAGAACATGGATGAGAACATCATGTTCGGATACGACAGTAAGGTGAAGGAGTCCGCATCCGACATCACCGACACGATTCTGGAGATGATTGACCGTAATGACCACGCGAACGGATTCTAACGGCAGGCAGACCACATACACCCCGGTGCAGAACGCCCACGCCAAGCAAGGAGCATCGAGGCATGCGGCAAAGAGACGCCGAAACAGACCGTACATGCTGACGACGCCGCGCACATGGCGACGCCGCGTCATCACGGCAATCGCCATCGTCGCCGTCATCGGTGGGGCATGGATCACGGCATCGGTCATTAGCGGCTCGATACCATCGCCAATCGCCGTCATACGAGATGCGATAGGAAGCAAAAAGGACGCCACGCATGGGCACGGCACGGACGCAAAGGGTGACGCCACGGACAAGAAAGGTAATGCGGGCGATGATACGACCGCGAACGCGGCAAGCACGGCATCGACAGAAACGCCACAGAACGCCTGCAACGCCCTCAACGGGTACTACGAGGGACTCGCCGCGCAGGACGCCGCCAAGCTGCATTCCGCCGGAGCCGACTCTGCGGCGAGCGCTGCGGAGCGCGGATGGCTTGGGCGGATTCACTACACGGTCGGGAACATAGGAACTGCGACCGCAGACAAGTTCCCAGACGCCGCAGGCACATACGCCGGAAGCACGCTCTACCGCATCGCCGACTTCTACCCCGGTATCGGAGACGATGCCATCACCTCTGACATAACGGGGAAGACCGGTCTTACCGGCTGGATATGGTACGACCAGACGAACAACGCATGGGAAATCGTCGACCCGACGATACCGACGGCGGTGTACACGCCAAAATCCACGACGACGAAGATGAGCAGCGCCGACGGTAGTACCTCGGTTAGCATGAGCACCGACGGGGCGCTCGCGAACCCATGGTGGGCATGGATGCAGGAGACCGTGACGATATCGACAAACGCCACGGCGAATGTCGGCAAGAGGAAGCTCGACGCAGGCGTGACGGTCACGACGACACCCGGGCTAGTCGGAAGCGCCGTCGGCAACGGCACGGGGACGGTCACTATCGTCCGTGGCAACACGACGGAATACGGGACGGAGAAGATAGGACAGCCAGCACTGAAGCTCACAGGAAGCCTCGCAGGCGTAAGCATACAGGCGGGCGGACAGGACATCACGCCCGACATCCCCGTAGGAGAATAGGAAGGCGTGGCGTGACCGACTCGAAGAACGACAGGGCGACGGACATACGACAAGACGAAACGCTAAAATGACCAGCAGTCACGGGAGAGACGCGATGCCAACGCAAGACGCCGGAAAGGGACGCCAAGCCAACGGGTACGGGAAGGAGACGCACGAATACGACCTAAACGGGAAGGACGCCCTCGCACGCATATGGGACACCGTGTTCGGCGACAGGCACGCAGGTACGAACGAGACGCAGGACCGTGCCCATTCCGCGATCGTCTTCCTCGTGACGCTCGCGCTAATCACAGGCATCGCGTCGCTCGGCGCATGGCTGTGGCACGACCATGCCTCATACCGGGAAGACCACATACTCGTCCCTGCGGCTACATACGCCGATGACCAGACGGAATCAGTGGAGGGTCAGCTCAAGGACATGGGCTTCGTCGACATCGCAACAGGCGACGCTGGAATCACGGCATACGGCACGAAGTCGATGTGCGACACATGGCGTTCCTCGTTCTGGGACAGGAACGTCGCTGACGCCGTGGCATCCATGTCGGACACGGCAGCAACGACGTCGGCAAATCACATGGCAAGCGGCATTGTCAGGATGAGCCATGACGACGACTGGAAGACGGTGACGATAACCACGCTTACAAGCAGTCCATCAGTCAGCGTCATCGGCTACATGCTCGAATCGGACGATGTTGCCTCAGCAGCGATAGACGCTGCGGCAAACTGGTGCGCAATCCTGCATGACGGGAGGAGGCTGCACGTGTCGTTCGTAGAGCAGGACGGTAGCGAATACCTGTCCATCGACACGGATACGACGCGCGACATCATCGCGCAGCTCCAGGGGAAGGAAGACAACGGCGGCAAGGGCAGCACCAAAGGAGATGCCAACGCGGCGGTGTCGACAGGCGGGAACGCCAAGGACGGTACATGACGAGCGGCAGAGGCGAGCGCGTGGCGAATGACGGGATGCCAAGCGTTTTCGCCGAAGCGGGTCGCATCGTATGATTGGATAAAACAGGAAACGTTCAGCACTCGTTTGGGAGTGACGATAACACAGCGTGTCGGCAGCACGATGGCATGCCGACTTTTGCGATTGCGAACGCCCGTACCAGCCAGTACGGAAAAATCGGACGAAGAGGGGACGTGGACATGCCAAATGATGTAAGCAGTGGCACGGTTGACGAAACGACACGAAAAAAGCAGCCGACTGAGAAGAAGCCCGTATGTAAGGACACCCGAGAGAGCGCCCCGAAGGGCGTCGTGAGGGTCAGGGACAGCGACGACCCGGCAGCGGCACGCAGGAAGACGCATGAGAACTTCATCCGCAATCGAGTTAACGACTTCTATCTTGCCTACGAGCACAAGCTCCCGCGCCTAAGCACGCTTGGGATAGACCTCAACGCGAAGGCGCTCACGCCGAGACAGCAGACGGTCGTCGCACGACACGTCCAGTCCGGGCTCGTCGCTCGAGTCGTGCTACGACACGCAAGGGACACGACATTCGGAGTGCCCGAGTCTATGCGGGAGAAGGAATGCGAAGAGATACTCGCACTCATCTACGCTGACGGCAAGATTGACATAGACAACCTTACGCGGGACGAGGTCATGCGCGTCAGACGCGTCGCCGATACAGGGACGCAGGCACGTGACATCTTCACGAAGATGAACATAGGATTAGTCACAATACTCGCACGTCGCGAACAGAAGAAGAGAAATCTCGACACGTACACGTATGACGAGATACTCGAGGAATCGAAGTTCGGCATGCTCAATGCGATAGACAGGTTCGACCCAGACGCAGGCTTCAAGTTCTCCACGTACGCCACGTGGTGGGTTAGACAGAAGATCATGGACTATCTCAACGTTCAGTCGAAGCTCATAAAGATGCCGGCGAACATGAACACCCTATACCGTCGCATCACGGTTGCGATGAAGGACCTGCGACAGGTATATCCAAGCGACGAGAAAATCACCCCAGACGTAATATACGAATGGATGGAAGAGCGCAATTGGGGAGTAAGCAAGCGACAGATTATAGACGCACTCGCAGTGAGGAAGGAGACGATAAGCATCGACGCATTCGTCTCCGACGACGACACGCGCACGATAGACGACACGATTGCAAGCGATGAGGACGTCGCGGAATCGACGGCAGAGGCAATCGACACGGACGCGTCATTCGAGCGGCTCGTATCCATGATATCGAACGACGAGACGCGTGACATCATCCGCGAGATATACCAGGACGGCGACGCTGGGAACGCGAAGGAAGTCGGAGAGATCGCAAGAAGACACGGTATGACCACTAGGGAAGTGCAGAATCGCATAGCCCAGGCAATCAGCGACATGAAAAGGACGATAGAGTTCTCCACACAAGGCAACAGGGGCGAATAGGAAAGAAAGGAAAAGAACAGGGAGCCACACAAGACGTGATTGCGTTGACGAGGTTGTGGCTGGCAAGTACGCTCTCTGCGTTTTCCTGCCAGCCACAACCTCGTCCATGAGTCGAACGCAAATGCCTACGACTGGCGAAACTACTTCGCTTTGTCGTTCCCCGGCTTATGCCGCCGTCCGCCCAACGCGTTGTCGCCTCCAACGATCTTCGGCTTGCTATTCTCCATCGCTCCCCCCCAAGAGGTCACGCTTGCGTGCTTCGTCACGCGCCTTCTGCTCTGCCTTCTGCTGTTCGGCACGCTGAGCCGCATGGCGCTGTTCCGTCTGCCTCTGGACATATGCGTCAGCCGCGTTCATGGCGTTCCTGTTACTACCCGCCTGCTTCTTTGGTTTGCTGCTCGCTGGCATGGCGTTCCTGCCGGAAGCAGGTGTTGCCGTTGCAGGCTGCTGCACGTGCTTGCCAGTGGCAATGTCATTGGACAGCCGCTCTTGCCGTTGTGCATCGAACGCTCGCTGCGTTTTGTTCTGCTGCGCCTTTTCCGCTTGATCGAATATCACACTACGTGCCGCTGCCATGTTGGCATTGCGTTGTGCCTTATATGCCGCCTGTTCGCCCTTCATTGCAGCTGCCTCAGTAAGATACGCCTGCCTTCCGCCGTTCTGGAGAATGTCAGACCTGCCAAGCTGCCGGTTTTGCTTCGTAAACGCTGTATCACCATTTGCCCGTGCCGTCCTGTTGTCAGTGCGGTGTTGCAGCGATGCAGCGGCTTTGTCATACCCAGCGTTGTATGCATTCCTCATGTTGCTGTCCGCTATTACCTCGCCGCCATTGACCTGATTGCCATTCTCGTCACGTCTCATGTTCGCCTTGATATTGCCAGCATTAAGCATAGCCTTCTGCTCAGCATCGGCTGCTGCAAGCTGTGCGTGTCGTTCGTCATTGTTGAACTGCTGCTGTGCCCTGAAGAACCTGGCATTCTCTGCCGCCTGTGCTTCCTTCAGGGAGCTTTCGTCAAGCTTGTCAGTACCGGCGTAATCTGCCTTGGCACGTGCGGCAAGAGCCTTCATATTCTGCTCGTGCGTGCTGTCTATCTGTGCCTGAGCCTCGTTAAGGGCATGATGCATTGCAGTCGCCTCGCTCTCTGGCATGACGCCATTGAGCTGTCTGTATGCCTCACGGACGCCTGCCTTAGCGGCACGGGCATTTTGCATCCTCGTGCCAAGGCTGCCACCGTTAGCGTCTGCGAGCGCTGCGAATGAGGCTTGACGATTGTCGACGATTTCATTGCTCCACCTGCTTGCGGCATCAAGAACCGTGCCAAGCGCGTACTTGCTCTTAGTGATGAGATGCGGATTCAGGCTGGCATTGCCCGACGATATGTCATACACGGCGTTTGCCGCAGCAAGCTGTGTCGCAGTGCCCATACCACCAAGCGCGGCGCCGACTGCCTTGCTGTCACCGTCGAGAAGCCCCTGTCCGAGCTGCTTCAGGCTACCGCTGAGAGCCTGCCCAGCCGTCTTCGGCTCTTCCTCCTTTTCGTCGAAGTTATCAGCATGAACCATGACGGCACCGTCATCGCTCTTCGGCAGGGACGCATTCTGCGCGTCGTTCGCGCCCGCGTTCGTCGCGGTGTCACCAAGCGCATCACTGGCGTCCTTGAGGGCCTGCTTCGCGAATCCGAGGTTGCTTCCGTCACCGGCAGCAGCGCCGAGGTTGCCAATCGCCTTGCCGAGGGCGCCCTTCGTGTCGACGCCATCAAGCGGTATGCCGGCAGAGACGGCATTGCCAATCTTGTTTGCTGTGGTCAGTGCCTTGACGGTTGCACCAGCGCCGCTCGCAACCGTGGCACCCTTCTTGATGCCGTTCCAGACGCCGTTCGCGATGTTCCGCATTCCGCTCATCGCGTTTGTGCTGTGGAATTCGTCCATTAGGAGCTTTCCCATTGCATAGATGACCATGCAATTCAGCATCGTGAGGAACACAAGCGATGGCAATGACGTATGGGCGTTCGTCGTGTTGGTGCTTTGCAGCCAATCGTCACCGGCAGTGCCGACGAATATGTATGACACGAACCAGAGCATGAGCGCGTATATCAGGTAGATGACTTCCGCATCAACGAACGTCCCGACGAAGCCAGCCGCCGCTTCGCTGCCGACCTTGGAACCAGTGAACGTCTTAGACCCTAGGCGTCTGGTGATCCTTTGGAATATAGTGCCATATATCGTACCATCATCTGCCATTGGCTTGCCGTTGCTGTCGAACGGCCAGACATATGCGGCCCACGCCAAAGGCGACAGCAGGAAGAAGAGGAACAGGAACACGTTCAGGAAGAAAACGAAGACGGCGCCAATCAGATAGGCAATCAATATGACGATGGCAAGCGGCAAACATATCACCCATGTGAAGAAGCCGCCTGACACCGATTCGAATGCCTTAATCGTCATGTCGACGATTCCAGTGCCCTCTATGCTCGAGAACACGCTGCCAATCTGGCGGACAATCGAGTTGATTGCCTCCAGGAGCAAGAACCCACCGCCTTGGAAGCCGGTGCCACCGCCAATCGGTGGCAATCCGATCATGAACACGGCAAGGACGGCGCGTGGCAGGACGCGCTTAAGCGTCGTTTGCGCCGCGATGAAGTCAAGGGACGATCCTGACGTATATACCAGCATGTTCTGGAACGCGATGACAATCAGCGACACCAGCACGAACACGAGTGCCACGCTCTGCAGGAAGCGATAGACGTTCTTGCCAACATCCGTCTGCAAGACGAAAAAGACGGAAGCCGTTCCGACGTTGTTCCCTACGAGGCTTGCATGCCCGTTTCCGCTGTCCTTGTCGGAATTGTTGTCAGCTGAAGCCTCGGACATGGATGTACCAAGGTTACTGCCATATGTCGTGGTCAGTAGTTCCCGCGTTGAATTCGGCGTTGACGCGTTCAGTGCTGCGGCATATGAATTCTCGCCGCCTGTCGATGGCAGTATCGACTGGACGGCCGCGCTGGCGTTTGATACGTTCGTGCCGGCGAATTTCTGCGTCGACGTCGAATTCTTGTTCGGGAACATCTGTCCCGTGAACAAATCGCCGCTGATTTGGACGATAGAGCCTGTCATGCTCGAGATGAATGACTGTATCTTCCCCAAGACATCGAAATCAAGGAGATTGCTGTCAGTACCGCCCCAATCGAGGCTTACCGCATTCGTCGTCTGCCAGTTCGCCAAGTCGTTGTTGAGCTTATTTGCGATGCTGCTGTAATCCGCGACGTGCGACTGCATCTGCAAATAGCGGTTGATGCCCTCGGCAAGGGAGGACGTTGCTAGACCAGAGTATGGGTATGTGACGTTCTGCTGGTTCATCTCGCGGATACGCGAGAGCGTCGCCGTCGTCGTGTATACCGCTGGATTCCCCGTGTTCGTGCTCGTCGTTCCCTCTACGCCGCGCTTTGTCTTGCTTTGCATCGTGGCTGCCGATTGTGACGTCCCAGACAGCCCGCCTTGGCTATCCCAGTCGGCATCAAGCTTCTTTGCGGCACTGATGTTCGTGACCTTCGTGTCAGCCTTTGCCTTGCTTCCGTTCCCGGAGCTGATGACGATGCTCGTTGTCGCCTGTGACGGATCGGATTGATAGGCGTTCTGGGAGCTTGAGGCATCTTGGTAGTCAGCCCATGCGATGGCGTTCTGCATCTGGGTGGGCGTGGCGGATGACAAATCACCGAGGGACTCGTAGAATTGGTTGACCTCCGTGAACAGGTTCGCCGCTGCGTCATCCATCTTCTTCTTCGTGCTTGTGATATCCTGCTGCTCGCCAGATATCATGGCAGACAGGTTGCTCAGTATGACGCTCGAGTCGGACATGCTGACGTTATATCCGTTGCTGAAGATGGTATCGATTCCCGTGTAACTCGCGAGCGTTCCCCTGCCTGACCCGTTGTTAGTAAGGTCGATGCCCCAATAGTAGTCACCACCGGGTCCGACAAGCGAAAGTAGCGTATTGCGGTACTTGTAAGAGAAGATGAGGTTTCTGATGCCGTCAGTGTTATACTGCGTGTCATCGGTATGCGTGTTATCGTTCACATCACCGCCGCCACCTACAGACGTCAGGTGATTCTTTACTATATCGCCGACTGACGCGACGTAGTTGTATATCTTGACGTCGCTCCATATCGAGTCGTTCCCCATGATGCTAGACACCATGTCATCAAGAATATGGATGTTGACGCTACCAGGCGACGCTACGGTAAGGACGTCAGAGTTTTTGCCTTGCCCCTTTAGCGCTTTGAAGTCACCATCCCAAGAATAGTTCTTATAGCCGCCCTTCTTGCCTGCTGCCTTTGCCTCGGCGTCGGCACCGCCCTGCGTCGTGGCTGATTTTAGGTAGGAGACGAGCGTGTTCACTTGGACGCTTGCGTTACCGTCTGACATGTCATAGAATGTCTTCAAGAAGGAGTACTTTTGCGCGGCAAGATAGAGCGTCGTTATGTTTTCCTTCATCTTCTGCCCGTCGATGATCTCGTTCTCGGTCATCTGCTCGGCTGCCTGCTTCACTTGGCTCATCGCCTCGACGGCGGGGATGTTGAGTCCTCCTGTACCCGTGTTCAGCGTGCTGAGGAATCCTATCTGCAAGAACGCCCTCAGCTCGTAGTTCAGCGATCCATAATAGCAATCTGACGCCGTGTGCTGGGCAAAGCATGGGGCGAACGACGGAATCGAGAAGTAGTCATACGATGCCGTGTCGGTGCGTTCGTTGCCGTTCGTAATGTCGGCGCCGCCAGCGGCGGAATACCCAGACATGAGGATGGTCGGCATGTAGCTGTTATTAGCGGGTGACACGCGCGTGAGATACACGTCCGTTGGCGACCCAGACGACTTGAGGGGGTTGTAGAAGCGCATGAACGTCTCGTATTTCAACCCGCTGATGGAGCGTATGACGTCACACAGGTCGTGGACGTTGTCAGCAGTCATGCTGCTATTCCCGTAGTTCATCAACGCCTGGTCGACACGCTGCTGGGCTGACAGCGACTTGTTAGCGCTGCTGCTACCCGAGGAGCCGTCCGCGTTCTCCGGGTGCAGTACCATGCTGACATCCGTCTTGTAGTTCGTGTTGTTAAGGACGTACTCAGGGCTATTCGTGACCGTGCTGTCTGTGTCGTCATTGCTCCCCTCTTGGAACATCTGCATCAACGTCTTCAGACGCGAGGCGTCAGTGTCCGTTGGGAGGGAGGCATAGCTTCCCGCATTGCCCGATGTGTCGAATTGTCCGGTCGTATAGGACAGGCTGCTCGTGCCAGCACCGAAGCCAAACGCACTGAGGTACGCTTTGACCGTCTGAAACGGTATTGCCGTGATGATGTTGAAGCGGTAGCTTGCCTGTGAAGATGGGATGCAATGCTGCTGTATTGGGTAGTATGGAGCGACATATAAGCCAGTGTTCTTCTGGTCTTTCAGGGCACTGGTGTCAATCGACTTGTACGAGCCGTCGTCAATGTCTGACGTGTCGTTCTGTATGTTGTTGGAGTATGCGGTGAATGCGGTCATCCTGTTATATGTTTGCGCGGCATTCATGCCCCTCATGACGCCTGTCCGTATCCCCTTGTCATCGACGTTATATCCGAACGTCGACAGCGTGTCCATCGTCGCGTTCGTCTGGGCAAGGCAGTACTGTGACCCGTCGGTGTCATTGGCCACGAGCCAGTTGGCGACGTCGTACATGATCGTCGCATAGGTGTAGTTCTGGAACGAGGAGGCTTCTGCTGGCGAGCCGCCAAGTGCAATGCCGTCTGGCATGTCGGCACGCCAGTTTCCACCGTTTCCGCTCGCGCTAGAGCCATTGACGCTCGAGGGCTCGGTCGGTCCCACGTATCCCCTTGTCATGTCCTGCGGCAGTGCCTCGGAAAGATACGCCTCGCAGATGGACATCGCAGCCTGATAGTACCCGAGCGTCAGTATGAGGGACGCGTCGGACACGGAGCCCTTGGCAGCACTGCTTATCGCGTCGGTGTTCGCTGACACGATGGATTCGTATTCCTGTTCGAGCGTCGTATAAGCCTGATACATGGACTGCGGCGAGAAATACACGTACGCTTCGCAGTTCTCGTAGAGTCCGCTGACGACCTGCTTGCCGCTGTCCGTCTTGGTGAACACCATCGTATACGGGTATGGGTTGAACGCATCGGACGATTCGCCCGTCCCGCCGTTCAAGTCGGAGTACGACGTGCCGTACAGCAGGTTGTGCTTGTTACCGAGAAGCGAATTAAGGGGCGCCTTGTTCTTCTGCATGGCGCTCTTGAGGTCGGTCATCGTGTCCTTGGATTCCTTCAGCCCATAGGCATCGAACAGGTCCCTCAACGATATGTAATGCGGGATTGCGCTGCTCGCCTGCGTCTTGTACCCACTGCCGTTCTTCTTGAGGATCATCGACTGGTCAGACGCTATGGACGTGGTGTCATCCGGGTTCGTCAGGACTGTCGCCTGCCCGTCGTTGCCGACGCCGACGCAGATGAACTCCGGCAACCATGACACGCTGATGCCAGCGTCCGTCGCGCTCGCCGATGACGTCTGCGCGTCCCAATACGTCGAGTCAGATGCCGTCCTATACGGGTTCACGGTGTCGGTCGACGTGCTTGACGTGTCCTGCCCGTTCGGATTGGTCGCGGAGTAGTTCTGACGTCCAGTGATGCTCTTCCAGCCGCTGCTCTTCGCGTCTGCGGTCATGTCGCCCGCCGATGTGCCGTCGTTGCTGTCCCTCGTCACGCGAGAACCGCTCCATATGCCATAGTTGCTCTTCGCCATCGAGCCGCTGTCCGACTTGCCGGTCCCCCAGCTGTTCACGTCGACACCGTAGGCTGTGACGTTCACGCCGCCCATGGAATACCCTGGTATGACGGTGCCGCTGAACGCGTCGGAATTGTTCCCGTTGGTCGCCGCCTGCGCGAGGTACGGGACGATCGTCATGGCTATGAGGAGGGTGACGGCAACGCTCGCCCACATGCGCATCGTGAGCCGCCTCGCCCTGCTGCGGAGCTTCCCAACGCTGTACACGCTGCCGCCGATGATGACCTCATCGGCGTATTTCCCGCCTGCGTTATGACGAGTATGGAAGAGAGACATGGGTGCGTTCCTCCGACCATGATAGATAAGCATATACTGGCGTCTTCATGGCACGATGGTCCAATCCGGACATGCCAAATACGCAAAAAACACTTGCATATACAGTCTCACGGAAGTCCTGGTCGGGCTGGAAGCCGACGCACGCAAGCCATGCGGCACGCAACGCCAAAGCGACATGGCGATAATGCGAGCGTATTGCGGGATGGCAGGCAGATGCGTCATCCGACTCGTTCGCACATGGAGGGCAGCTACGTCATCGGCATGCGTCGCGTCAGACGTGCGTCTCAGGCGTCATTAGATATGTACGTATCCGAGGATCGTCCCAGCAAACCAGATGGCGAGGTTTATGACGCCCCATACGATTATGATCATGAGGAGCACCTTTCCGCTGCCAATCAGCTCCTGCTTCATGATGTACTCTATCTGCTCCTGGGTGAGCTTCACGCGCCAGTCGCCCTTAGCACCCCAGTCATATTCCTTCAGCCCGAACGACGTGTCCTTGCTCCCATCGCCGTTCCCCCCACGGGTTGTGCGTCGCATGACGGACTGCGGACCCTCGCGGAACGAATCGGTGTCTATGACGTCAAACGGGTCGATGCCTATCATGAGCGGGAAGATGGCTATGTACATGAGCCTTGCGACGACGACGATCAACCCTATTGGCAGTAGCCAGCGGTTCACGAGCTGCTGCATCGCCTTGATCCCGTTCTGCACGAGTGTACTACCACCGCCGCTGTTATCGTGCTTGTCATTGTCCTTCTGCGCGACGTTCGTTAGGTCAATGTTCGTCATATACGATCCGCTGCCACCGTCATCAGCCTGCCGTATGGCAAGACGTCCGCTACCAACGGACCGCGACCACGCAGCCGTCCCGATAGAAAGCACGGAGATTCTACCGTCGCCTGCGTACGCGTCACGCGCTCCCATGTCGTTCGTCTTGCAGCTGCGCACAGGAGCCACATCGGCGATGGCAGCATGCGGTACGGTCGTGTCTGCTCCATACGCGTACGTGCCAGGGATCGACACGACGGATAGGGCGATAGCGACCGACATGATGACTGGTGCCATGTGGACGAGCGTGACGTGCCTATGGTCGCATGCCGTCCTAGGCATGGAACGATGCGATGCACGGTGGACACGTGCCACCGAACCGTTCTGGTGTCCCCTCCGCGTGCTCCCTATTACGCTTGTACCGTTCATGCTATTGCATACCTCTTGTACGTCCACTCACACTCATACCACATGCTTGGAGTCTGCGGTACGAGACGGCGCCGGCAGTTCCCGCTTTTCCTGCGTTCTCGTGCCGGCGCCATCATGTCGTGCCATGTGTTCTTGCCCTTCCTATGCTTGTCGCATCGTCGTAAAGCACTCGCGTCGTCATCATAGGACGATGGCTAGGTTCGATGCGAGGACTGACACAAATCCGACAATCCCGTTGAAGAGCAGCCATATGCCGCCAATCCACAGTAGCCCCTTGAAGAAGCCGGTCAGGCGGTATTTGATAAGCGTCCAGATTGCGTCCCACTGGAGCGAATAGCCGTCTGGCACTTGATTGAACGGGTCGCTCCCAAGCAATCCCGGGAAGATTAGCAAGTATATTATCTTCCATCCTGCGATTAGTATGGCAATCGGGAGGAACATGTTGACGAGTCCGGTCACGGTACTTATCATCGAGCTGAACATCGGCGCGTCGCCGCCGCCTGACGACGCCGCGAACGCCGGCACCGGCATCGCCATCATGACGAAGGCAACAGCCATGGCAATCATCGTCGCCTTGCGTTCCGAGTGCATGATGCCACAATGCCGCATGGGCATCGCCTTACGTGCCGTATCGTCGGCTATGCTATGTCCTTTCTCGACTGCCATCTCTTCGTCCCAGTGCCTCTTTGTGACGTCACACGGTCGCCAAGTGGTTCGTCTGTGTCGTCTTATCTACATTATTTCCGCCCATTGCCTAATCACGAGAGATAGGTGCTTATCATCGTCTCCCCGCCTATGATGAAGTAGAGAATCAGCTCGACGATGATCCAGCTGAAGAGGACGAAAAAGAACCCGACGAATATGTCCTTGACGACCTTCCTCATCGGGACCTTCTTCTTCCTTGTTGGGTCGCTGTTGTCGTCTGGCTCGGCACGGAAGAACATGTTCGCTATCGCGTTATAGACGATGACGCATACCGCGCCTATCGCCATGAGCGGGAGCATGTAGCGTATTATGAGAATAACAATCCTCTCTATGTCTGACGGAAGCTGCTGGAGCTTCTCCGTGCTGTTGGCGGAGTTGCCGACCGACACCATCTCGTCAGGCGTATAGCCATGCACGGTGGTGCCGCCGAGCTTCACGTCGGCAAGCGCGGTCGTCGGGACGAGGAGCATGACGAGAGGCGTCATGCCAAACGCCGCGACGACCGTCTTGATGGCGGAGACGCGCGGCGTCGTCTTGCCATTAGAAGCGTCTCCCGTATGTGTCCTCATAATTCCCCTCACCGTTCTCTCCCAGCGGCTTCAAAAGCCGTCATAATCATTTAGCGGAAAACCCACAGGCTTGCCTGTGGAAGGAACCGCTATTCTCCTCTCTCAATAAGATTCGTTGATATTAAAGTGCGTATACTGTTCTCTGGTGTCTCCTTGAAAACTGTAGTAGGCTTATAATGACTCGCCACGAAGAGCGGTAGGTGTACCATCGCCAATGTTAGTGAGAGGTTTTGTATGTCAGTGACACTGTTCCTATACCTCAGAACTGTTTAATCACAGACCTTAGAGCTGCGAACTTGGTACTACATCCACAGGTAATTATATATTCCCTCCTAACGTAGCCCCTGTCTCAGGGCTTAGGCTACTCACCAAGGGTTGCTGTCAAGCAGCCCCACAGGATCGCCTGTGGGTATCAGTGAATCCAGTGACCAGATGCGTCTAGCCATTTGTACCACTGGACACTGCAGCGTTGCTGACCATCTGGATGATGCCCATGATGAGCTGTACGATGAGCCACGCACCGGCGAGGATGCCGAGGTTCTTGCCGAAGTTAATCCAGATGCGCTTCCACGTCCATCCCTCTGGCGGGGTATTGCCCTTGACGTCGTTCTCGTCATAGCGCTCGTCGCCTGGGTTCGGGTATGACAGTGGTACGTGAGCCGTTGTGTTCGAGTTCGCGAGGACGAAACGGTCAATTGCCGTGAGGACGATGCGTAGAACGAAGAACGCGACGGCGATGCGCACAGCCCAGCTTGCGATACCGTTTACCCAGTAAGTGACCGTGCTTCCGTTGATGACGGTCGGCTGGACGCCCGCGTCTCTTCCGGCGTTGTTGAGCATCTCGCTGACGCCATACTGCCCACCAACGGCGGCCATAGCCGGCACTGGTGTCGCAAGTATGGACACTCCCGCCGTGCCGAGCGCGGCGTACATTCCACACGTCACGACCTTAGTGACTTTCCTGATATCCATTGCCATTATTGCCTCCGTCTGAGATGCCCGTCGTCCTGTGCCACGATGCGAACAGACGCCATGTTGCTTCCATGCTGCCCTGTTCGCATCAAAGCCCATTACGTATATCCGATTGAATAGTCTCACGCGCCGATAGCCATTACGCTACGTTCCGACGCGAATTCAAGATGAACGGTGACATCCAAGTATGCCGAGGATTATGCCGTCATGACGCATTGCGAAGACACGCCAAAAAGTCGTGCCCAATGTCATGATGACAGCCCGGTTCCCTGCGACAGCATGATAACGACACCGAGCAGGAAGCGCATGAGAACCCAGACGCCTGCTATGACACCAAGCTGTATGGCGAATCGTTTCCAGATTCGTCCCCACGTCCAGAGCGTCTCGTTCTTGGCACGAGCCTGTCGCCCGGAGGACTGGGATGCGTTCGCGTCGTCCGCCCCTACGAGATCATCAGGGTCAGGATACGCACCGATGAGAGGTATCTCCGAGAGCTTGAGCACCGGAGCCGCACCCTGCCCAGAGAACACGAACCTGTCGAGCGCCGTCATCGCCACTCTCAGCACGAAAATCGCTATTGCGATGCCAGCCACCCAATTCGTGACTGCCGTGAATATCGGGGCGATTGTCGATGGCTGGACGTTCGACGCGGCGGACTTTGACGCACCTACGGCATCTGCTTCCTCCCGTACATCCCACCCGAGCGCGTGTGCCGTCGTCGGAATCGCAAGGTATGCCACTGGCATGACGCTGCCGACGACCTTTGCAATCACGGATGCGATGCCTCGCGTCCTGTCATTCCATGCGTTAGCCTTCGCCTTCATGGTTATCTTTGCTCCCTACGAGAAACGTATTCCGAACATGTTCTGCGGGGTGAACGCGTCGCCACCAGCTGACCCCTGAGCGACGGAGAACACGCCGCTTGCCACGCCAAGGGTCACCTCTATGACGGCAAACGCCGCGAATGCCGCAAGCATGTACGCGACGAATTCCTTCATGAACTCCACGTACGGATGGTCGCTTAGATATGACGGACCAGTGTAGTTCCTGTTGAGTTGGCTCAGCGGCTTGCCACCACCGTTCGCTATGCTCGTCCTGCCAAACAACCCTCCCCTCACACGCATGATGGTCGGTTCCTTGATTGACGAGCGTTCCTTCGCCGTCTGGAAGAACATCGGGATGTTCTCTACCGTCTCCTCGTCGCGCGTCGTCATGTCAACGACCGCCCGCCCCACCATCTTGACTGCGAACAGCACGATGAGCGTGCCGAGGAGCGCCATGAATATTCCACGGAACGCCGTCTGGGCGTTCATGAGGAGGGAATGGACGTCCCCCTTGTCGTCGTATCCCGTCACGCGATGGTTCTGTATCGTCTGCGACACCCATGCGTT
>Ga0256406_1002452_pt1 | contig 26123 bp, 25 predicted proteins | sample RumenRJG_03DNA_FD_185986 | JGI IMG/M metagenome (GOLD analysis project Ga0256406, IMG submission 185986) | Bovine rumen microbial communities from Lethbridge, Alberta, Canada - RJG_03 | ecosystem: Host-associated > Mammals > Digestive system > Stomach > Rumen | place: Canada: Alberta | collected...
TCTCTTGTATAGTGGCGGATCAGATACAGAATCTCATCATCCTTGAGATGGAACTGGGCAGGCTTCAGGCCGTTGGCCTTGAGCTGCTTGGGAATGAGATGTTCCTTGGCAATAGCTACCTTGTCGATTTCCGTATAGGAAGGCAGCTCAATGATCTCCAGTCTGTCACGCAGCGGTGCCGGAATGTTTTCCAGATAGTTGGCTGTCGCAATGAACATGACTTTGGAAAGATCATACGATTCTTCCAGATAATGGTCGGAGAAGAATGCGTTCTGTTCCGGATCCAGCACTTCAAGCAGGGCATCGCTCGGATCACCCTTGTAATCGGCACCCATCTTATCGATTTCATCAATCAGGAAGACCGGATTGATAACCCCAGCCTTCTTCATGCCCTGGATGACACGTCCCGGCAGAGAGCCGAGATACGTTCTTCTGTGGCCTCTGATTTCTGCTTCATCTCTTACTCCGCCAAGACTCATCTTCACAAATCTGCGGTTGAGAGCTCTGGCAATGGATTTAGCCAGGGATGTCTTGCCGACGCCAGGCGGCCCGACAAGACAGATAATCGGTGAATTCAGAGTTCCGGTCATCTGCTTGACAGCCAGATACTCCATGATTCTGTCTTTCACCTTTTCCAGACCATAGTGATCCTCATCGAGAATTGCTCTGACCTTCTTCAGATCCTCACAATCCTCAGTCTCCTGCCACCACGGCACATTGAGCAGCCAGTCCAGATATCCTCTGGATACCGAAGCTTCTCCGCTTCCCGGCGGCAGCATCTCATATTTCTTGAGTTCTTCCAGTGCCTTCTGCTTGACGTGATCCGGATACGGATTGTTGGCAATCTGCTCCCTCAGCTGATCCGAATCATCACTCATGCTGGAAACATCACCGAGTTCCTCTTTGATGGCCTTCAGCTTCTCACGCAGATAGTACTCCTTCTGACCGTCATCAATTCTCTCTTTGACCTTGTCATTGATCTGCGCTTCAATGCGGTTGTACTGCTGCTGTTTCTCCAGCTCTTCAATGATGATATACATACGTTCATTGACTTCCAGCGTCTCCAGCAGCTTTTGCTTGGTCTCCTGCTCGGTAATGAAATACTGGGCAAACTGATCGGAAAGCGTCGTTGCGGATACACCGCTGGACAGCTGGGAAATCACATCCTGCGGGAAAGCCGTGGAAATATTGGAAATACGCTGGAATTCATTGATGATCTTCTTGACCAGACTCTTCTCTTCCACCGCATTGCCGATGACATCATCCTTGGGATCCACATCCGCCATGATGATCTTGTTTGTATCATCATCGTTCCAGTTCATGAGAGAAGCCCGCTTCATACCGGTGAATGTAACCCTGAGGAAACCGTCCTTTCTTCTGACGATTTTGATCTTGGAAATCGTACCCATCGTATAGATATTGTCCTTGGCCGGCTCTTCTGCCATGATGTCTTTCTGACAGACGATCCATACCATGGAATCGTAGGAACTGACCGCGGTATTGACCGCGTTCACGCTCTTGTCCCGTCCGACTTCAATCATGACATCCTGACCGGGGAAAACAACAATACCGCGTGTGCAGACCACCGGCAATGTTACATACTGATTGTCTCTGCTCATATCCTGCACCTCCTTTTTTCAGTGCTGTTTAGTAAAAATAAGACGCATGAAGGCGTCTTATTTTGTGTAGCGAATTAATGTGTAAGGAAAGACTTACTCGCCTTTAGCAGCATTTTCCTTGACGAAGTCATAAGCCTTCTGGTTCAGAACATCTGTCTTCAGAAGGTTCTCGTCAATCATACTCTTGACCTTCTCAACCTCAAGCTTGTACTGATCAGCAATCTTCTTGTACTCATTCTCAAGATCTTCAGCTGTCGCTTCAAGGTTCTCATTCTTGGCAATCTGTTCCAGACCGAGTCTTACCTTGACCGTCTTTTCAGCCTCTTCCTGATAATCTTTCTTGAGATCATCAGCTGTCTTATTCATCATCTTGAGGTAGTTGGCAAGGGTAATGCCATACTGAGACAGCTGCTGCTGAAGCTGCTGAATGTTCTGCTGTATCTCATTTTCAACCATAACATCCGGAATATCTGCTTCAACCTTTTCAGCCAGCTGATCCATCAGCTCACTGTCAGCCTTGTTCTCAGCCTCATTCTTTCTGGTGTCTTCCAGACGCTTGCGGACAAATGCCTTCAGCTCATCCACAGTGTTGACATCCTTGACATTGACATCCTGGGCAAAATCATCATTCAGTTCAGGCAGAACCTTGCGCTTGACCTCATTGACCTTGACATGGAATACAACCGGCGCACCTTTGAGTTCATCCACATGATAATCCTCCGGGAATGTGAGGTTGAGGTCCTTTTCCTCACCGGCCCTGACACCGATCAGCTGATCCTCAAAACCAGGAATAAAGGAATGGGAGCCCAGTACCAGGTTGTATTTCTCAGCGGAGCCGCCATTGAAGGCAACGCCGTCCTTTGTGCCGGTATAGTCGATATTGACTGTATCGCCATCCTTGGCTTCACCGTCAACTGTCTCTTCATCCGCATAGGTCTCACGCATCTTGTCGATTTCCTTATCGACATCCTCGTCTGTGACCTCTTCAGCAGCTGCGTCATATTTCAGTCCCTTATAACCGTCAATCTTGACTTCCGGGGTTACCGCAAATGTATATACCAGAACAGCCTTGTCTTCATCGACAGACTTGATGTCCAGACGAGGCTGGCTGATCGGCTCCAGCTTGTTCTCTTCCAGGGCCTTTCTCATCCATTCATTGGCATGATCATCTACAGCCTGGTAGTACTTCTCAGCCGGAGATACTTCTCTTTCAACTAAAGCCTTAGGTGCCTTGCCCTTGCGGAAGCCCTTGACTGTTACCTTGGCCGCAATCTTATTGAATGCCTTCTCACAGTCCTTCTTCCATTCTTCACCTTCAATGGTGACTTCAAGATCACCTGTTGATTTCTCTTTCAGTGTCCAGTTTGACATATCTTTAACTCCTTCTTTTTTCCACTAGCCGTCTCATTATAACAGAGTTAATGAACTGACGCTATTTTTTTCGCTTCTTCTACAATATTTTGATGCTTTCTAAGCATACTGCACCGTGTTAGCACTGTCAAGCACAGTGTGCTAAATCTTATGCTCTTTTTTCACAATGTCAGGAAGCGATGGATCTCCCATGGCATCTGCCGCCTGTTTCAGGCACATGAAAGCCAGATCCTTTGCTTCATTCTTCTCATAGCTCAGCGGCAGAAACAGATATACTTCATGAATCAGCAGCGTTCTGGCCATTTCATAATACTGGGGATAATGTACCAGCCACTTCTTCAGCCAGCCATCCCCATACCGGAAGCCGTCCGACCTGACCGCCGGCACGACGTCCCCGCTGTAGAACGTATACTCAACGCCATTGCGCCGGTATTCAAACTCTTCATCAATACCCTGCTCCGCCAGCGCATCAATGATCAGCGAAGCCGCTTCCGGCTGCGGATCCTTGCTCAGCCAGTCTCTGATCTCATCAATACACTCTCTGAGATTTCTTGTACACAGCATCCCGGCTGCGGCAAGCTGTGACTTCGGCTTTCCCTTCAACTGATGCAGCAATGTATCCAGCGACGGTTCTCCTGTCTCTTTCTGCTCACTTCTTTCCCGCTTCACTTCCCTTGCCATTTCCTTCAGCTTCGCTTCCACATCCAGTGGAATATAAGGCATCTCCAGTTCCCGTTTCAACAGAAACCATGCCTCTTCATAATCCTTCTGATACATGGCATCCTGTATTTCCCTGAGTATTTCCTGATAGTAGTTTTCCATCTGCACTCCTGTTTCCAAGTCTATTCCAGTATACAGAAAACGCAATTCACATGCTCCGTTCAGAATATAAAAAAAACCGCCTTACACTGCGGTTTTCGTAAAAAAAGTGTCCTCGAAGAGATTCGAACTCTTGACCACACGCTTAGAAGGCGTGAGCTCTATCCAGCTGAGCTACGAGGACAGCACAACTATATTAACAAAGCCCACTTTCAGATGCAAGTCCTTTTTTTATCTTTTTTCCGTACCCATGCCTGAATGTTCGAAAGAGCATCAGGAAGCTTCGCACCAAAGCTTCCTGCACTGTCCTTCATCCATCCGGCAGAAGCTGCACAAGATCATGAATGGTGCGGGATGGCGAAAGAAGCGAAAGAAGCTTCTGCCGGAATATTTCATCCTTTTCTTTTCCTTCATACGCTGCCGGCCTTTCTTTCTCAGTGAAGACATTTCCTTCTGCCTGCTCTGCTTCTTTTCGCATGGCGGCAATGATCTCATGCAGACAGACTTCACCAAAGCGGTCAATATACTTCTGCCGGCAGGCATGCATATAATCTTTTTCTCTTATCCCGGAAGGCATCAGAAAACCGGAATCGTTCTGTATTTCCTTCTTCTGATACACCCAGTCATCCATCCGCATGACTTCCAGTACTTTCTTCACAAACGAAACAGACACAAGATCCTGCGGCTTTTCTCCATAAAGCTTCCTGTTGCCAGTAAAGACGACCGGCAGATGTTCGTATGTGCGGAAATCACATTCTCTCAAAGGCAATTCAAAGCCATGGCTGCCGATTACATAATAAAGATAATAATTGTATTTCGGATGCGTGCTGTCTGCGATATCCGCATAGGGAACAGAAGAAGGAAAATCATCCCTGTTGTCCCTGCCTTTGCGGCTGCAGCGGATCAGCAGTCCCTGGCAGGCTGCCTGTCCGCATAATACAGCAAAGTCAGGATCGCTTCCCCTGATTCTTCGATAACAGCATCCCCCGAATGTCTTATGAATGCATAGCGGTGCCTGTGATGACAGAAGCCAGCGGATCCGTACGGTCATTTCCATTTCACAGGCTGCGGCTTTGGCCGCATAGTCATGTACAGTACGGCGCCAGCGGCTGTATTCCAATCGCTTTTCATGCCAGTTTGCCTGGCGCAGCACGGTACTCAGCAGGGCCGCTTCCAGCATTTCTTCTGTTATGATGTGCTGCTGGAGTTTTTTTTCCCATTCCGGTTGTATTCTCATAACACATCCTTCCCTTCTGCTTTATATATAGGCAGAAAGAAAGCTGTCTCCACAAAAAAAGTTCTGATGTAATATCAGAACAGTTCATGACGGCGCGGAACACGCTTGAGTTCCGCTCTGATCTCTTTTCCTTTCAGTGTCAGCAGCATATAGGAAGGATCTGACCCGTCCCGGTTATGCGTGATGGAGCCCGGATTCAGCAGACGCACCCCCTTCACCGTATCATCAAAGGGAATATGGGTATGGCCGAAGCACACCACATCACAGCCATGAGCTCTTCCCGCATCCGCCAGCATGTCCATCCTGCCCCAGCGGAAATCACGATGGCCATGGGTCAACAGGAAATGATGTTCCCCGATATTCAGCACCAGATGTCCCGGATAGCTGCCGTAGTAGTCATTATTGCCAGCCACTGCCGCAAAGCCTTCCAGCATGTATTCCGGCATCTCACTGTCGCCGCAGTGAAACATATAATCATAATCATGATATTCAGAACGGATCAGATCCAGCGGCTTTGCATAGCCGTGGTTATCCGAAACCAGTACAATACGTATTTCTTTCATAGCGATAGCAGTATAACAAATTTGTTCGCAATCGTGTAAAATATGTGCAGGAGTATTGTTATGAGAAACTTTGTACTGACCCCTTACAGCCACTGGATTTTATGGGCCGGCATTGCCCTTCTGCTTGTTTTTCTGATTATAACGGGAATCAGGACTGTACCCCTTGTTAAGGCACTGTCAGAAATGCAGAAAGAGGACATTGCCCATATCAAAGAAGGTGTCACTGCCGTAAAAATCAAGACGGATGCCATCAAAGAAAAACACGAAGAGACAAAGAAGAAACTGCAGCCGGCTGCCGTACTTCTGCCGCTTTTAATTGCCACCCTGAAGAACTATCACGCAGATGAAGAAAAGAAGGGTGTGAAAGGCATGCGCAGAGCGGCAGATGAAGTGATCCTCAAAAAAGCTGAAAAAGAAAAGATCCGGGACTATCTGAAGAATCTCGGTTAACCTTCAGATTCCGAATCTTTTTTTTCATCATGCAGGGCCGCATACACATTGTGTGCCACTTCTCTGGGAACATATGCCGCAATTTCCTCTTCATCAGCTGCTTTAAGAGCGGTAAAGCTGCCAAACTTTCTGAGCAGCAGTCTTTTGCGCTTCGGCCCTACCCCATCCACTTCATCCAGAATGGAGCGGGTCTGTGCTTTGGAACGCAGCTTGCGGTGATAGGAAATGGCCACCCGGTGCACTTCATCCTGCATGCGGGTCAAAAGGAAAAACAGGGAAGAATCCTTGGCAATATCAAATGTACTGCCATCAGTATCCATCAATGCACTGGTCGTATGCTTGTCATCCTTGACCAGTCCCAGCACCCGGATCGTATCCTGTAAGCCAAGCGAAGTAAGAATCTCTTCCGCCGCATCAATCTGGGTGCGGCCGCCATCCACAAGAATCCCATCCGGCATCCTTCCTTCATCTTTAAGCAAACGGAAATAACGCCGGTACACTACTTCTTTCATCGAATCCACATCAGAATTGGCGGTATGAAGACGATAGAGACGGTAATCCTTGCGGTCCGGTTCTCCGTTTTCATAGACAACGCATGCCGCAACCGTGAATGTACCGGAGATATGGGAGTTATCAAACAGCTCCACCCGGTTCATCTCTCTGCCGGCAAGGCGACTCAGTTCCTTTACGGCTTCTTCGGTTTCACTGGCCTGTTTCTCTACCGTATTGAACTTGAGCTCAAGCTGCTTCTTCGCATTATCCACACACATCTCAATCAGCTTCTTACGATAGCCTTTCATCGGCCTGAATACATTGGTGCCGATGATTTCACCAAGCTGGGATGCTGTCTCTTCCGCAATGGTATTGGGAATCACAACAAGGGAAGAAACGGGATGATCCTGATAGTACTGGATCAGAAAGGACTGAAATTCTTCTTCCGCTTCCCCGTAAATCGGCCGCAGGCGGAATTCCTTGTTCAGCACCGTTCCCCTTCTGACCAAGAAGCCGGCAATGGAAAGGTAGCCTTTATCCTCATACCAGGCAAAGACATCAAAGGAACCCTGGCTGTCCTTTTCAATAAGCTGCTGATCCTTAACGACGTGACTCACACTTTCAATCATGTCTTTATAAGACTGGGCTCTTTCAAAATCCAGATTCGCACTGGCATCCATCATCTTCTGCCTGAGTTCTTTGATGATATCTCCGGTATCCCCGTTCATGAACCGGGCAACCTTGTCTTTCATTTCTTCATAGACAGAAGGATCAATGTCATATTCACAGGGACCGAGGCACTGCCCCATATGGTAATAGAGACATACTTTATCCCGCATCTGGGTGCACCTTCGGAAAGGATAGAGAGACTGCAGCAGCTTCTGGGTATTGCGGGCTGCCGTGGCATCCGGAAAAGGTCCGTAGTAATGGGCCTTTTTATCCTTTTTCATGTCTCTTGCGATCAGCAGGCGCGGATATTTTTCATGGGTGAGCTTGATATAGGGATAGGAAGAATCATCCATGAACTGGATATTATAGCGGGGACGGTATTTCTTGATGAGATTGATCTCAAGGATCAGCGCTTCTTTTTCGGTTTTGGTCGCAATGAAATCAAAGTCTTCAATGTGCGATACCATCTTGGTTGTCTTGAAGTTATGCGAGCCGACAAAGTAGGAATTGACCCGGTTATGCAGGTCCTTGGCCTTGCCGACATAGATGATCTCCCCATGCACATCCTTCATCTGATAGGATCCGGGCGCATGCGGAACATTGCTTAATTTCGCCTTGATATATTCAGCATCCATATTATTTCATTTCCACAACCGTCGCCCCGGTACCGCCTTCTCCCGGCGTACCCAGCCGGAACGACTTCACCGCCTTATCCCGGGCAAGGCGTTCATGAACCGCCTTGCGCAGGGCGCCGGAACCATCGCCATGAATGACGCGGCATCCTTTCAGCCCGGCCACCTTCACTTCATCCAGATACGCATCCAGCTCCTCCATGGCTTCATCCACATGCATGCCGATGAGATTGACTTCATGGGGCACACTGGCAAAAGCCGAATGATGTGATACCGCCACGGAAGGCTGCTCTTTCATCTTCGGAATAACACGCAGAGACGGACGGATCTGATTCTTCTTTACTCTGACCTCTCTGCCATTGAGCATGACCGTGATATCCTTCTTTTCAATGCGTATGATCTCACACACCTGGTCGGTTGAACGCAGTTCCACTGCATCCCCTACCTTGTAGTCCGTATGCACGGCAGGCTGCTTTTCCTGTTTCTCTTCAACAACTTCATTCAGGGCATGTTTCTTTTCAATGACCTGATGGTATTTCATGGTCGTCTGGCTGCGGCGCATCTCTTTCAGAATCTGATCTGCTTTCTGCTGCGCTTCTTCGACATAGGCATCCGCCTGTTTCTGTGCTTCTGCCAGAATGGCATCTTTCTTTGTCGCAAGCGTATGGTTCTGTTTCTTCAGTTCCGCCTGTTCTTTTTTATTTTCCGCAATGAGCTTTTCAAGCTCTTCATTCTTCTGCACGGTTTCATTGAGCTGTTTTTCCAGCTTGTCAATGAGCTCATCTTCTTCCGTTCTGGCCTGTGCCTTCAGAAAGCGGGCATAGCGGACAATACGGTCCGGCAGGCCATAACGGGATGCCACCTCAAATGCATTGGACTGGCCGGTCAGTCCTTCCACATACTGATAGGTAGGTGTCAGCTTTTCATGGTCGAACATCACACTGGCCAGCAGGATGTCATCATGGCGCTTGCCATAGGCCTTGAGACGGTTGTAATGGGTGGTGGTAACGGTCATGCATTTTTTCTGTCTGAGATCATTGAGGATGGCGATAGCCAGGGCTTCACCTTCACTCGGATCTGTACCGGAGCCGATCTCATCCAGAAGAACAAGCGAGTTTCCGGTCGCATTGCGGGTGATCTCAGCCTGTTTGATCATATGGGCACTGAAGCTGGAAAGCGAAGAAACAACGCTCTGATCGTCTCCGATATCCACATATACATGATCAAAGTACGGCAGTACCGCACTGTCGCATGTCACCGGCATACCGCAGTATGTCATCAGAACAAACAGACCGATGATCTTCATGGATACGGTTTTACCGCCGGTATTGGGGCCGGTGATCAATAAGGTGGTATGCGGAGCCGAAAGATGGTAGTCATTGGCTACGACTTTTTCCCGGTCGATCAGAGGGTGCCTTGCCCTTTCAATGCGGATTTCCTTGTTTTCACTTAATGTCGCTGCCACAGCATCGTGTTTCAGCCCCCACTGGGCTTTGGCAAACACTTCATCCAGAAGCGCCAATGTTTCAATATCGGCAATCAATTCATCTGCCTTCTGCTGCACGGCCTTAGAACATTTCAACAGCACCTTATGCACTTCATCCGCTTCCCTTGCCTTCAGGTTTTCCTTCCGGTTGTTTAACGGCACAAAGGCGGCCGGTTCAATATAGCTGGCACTGCCGGAGGCACTGTCCCCATAAACCATGCCGCCATAGAGATTCTTATCCGAAGCTTTGACAAGAACGGTCATACGGCCGCTGCGCTCCGTCAGGATCGCATCCACAATGGAATCGCTGTGGGCTGCCTTAAATCGGCGGGCCGCTTCGGCCAGCTCCCCATCCATGCGTCTTAACTGTGAGCGCACTTCCTTCAGGGAGGGGGAAGCGTTGTCCTTGACTTCCCCATAGCTGTTCAGACAGCTGTTCAGAAGCTTCAGCAGGCTGTCATGTACCGTCAATGATGAGAACAGCTCATGGAGTGCGGTATGTTCTGTTTCGCCAAGTCCCTTCTCATAGCCGGCTGCACTTTTTACGCCATTCAGAAGCGCAATCACATCCATCAGCTCCGCTTCCGTAAGAACTCTTCCCTTACGGGCGCCTTCAAGCTCATTTCTGATATCCCTGATGCCGCCCATCGGCACCGTATCATACAGGCGGACACATTCAAGTGCTTCTTTGATCCGGCTCTGGTTCTGGCGGATGACAAGCGGATCATAAGTCGGCTTCTCATCATGAATATACTGTCTGCTCAATGAGAAAGCACAGTACTTCTCCATCTGTTCCTGTATGACATTGAGTTCCAAACTGCTTTCACTGGACATTCGTATCTCCCTCCGTACTTTCTGATGAAAGACTGCTGTCTGACAGCGCCTGTTTCAGCTGTTCCTTCTGCTGTTCACTGAGGCTGTTGTACTGCGCTTTCAGACTGTCGATATCACTGACCCCATACTGTGACAGGACAGAATTCACTTCTTCCTTCTGCGTTTCATTCATATTCTGATAGGTTTCTTCAATCGTATCCGCAATGGCATCCGTACTGATCGAATCCGTCCTGCCATTCATTAGATCAAGATACTTCTGATAGGAACTGCCAAGCACCGTTTCACCTGCCTTCTGCACTTCTGTATCGATATAGGCAAAGCCTGTATGGGCAATGATATCTTCGCCATTGGAAATCAGCGGCAGGTGCAGAAAGACACACACAATGGCCAGAACAAGCCCGCCGGTCAGTAATCCGAAGATACCCCCGCATAATCTGCTCACAGCATGAATGCCCGGGAGTTTTCTGATCGAAGAAATAATCCCCTCAGCCAGTAACAGAACAATCTTCAGTACGGCAAACAGCAGCACGGCCAGAATGATGCGGTTGAGATAAGGATAGATCGTATCTCCAATCAATGTACCCGAAAACGGCACGCTGCTTTTGGGATACAGGGAAACCGTATCCGCCAGCTGTCCGGAAAAATAATATGCCCCGTACACACACAGGAATGTCCCCAATGTACTGAGCAGAGACAGAAGAACGCCTTTATGCCATCCTCTGTAGAATTTAAAGGCAAAATATACTGCCATGGCAATATTGATCCATGTATAAGTCGTCATATGTCACTCCTGATGATTCTGATTATACTCCCGGCCGCTCAATCCGCTACAATAGTGGCATGAGCACACAGAGTATTACATTGAAACTTGATTCTGTACAGGAAGAGAAACTGTACAATACCTGGAAGGAAACTGAACACCATCCTTCCCCTGCCTACACAAAGTGGCAGCTGCGGCCGGAAAACTGTGTCATTACCTGCTATTCCTCCGGCAAAACCCTCTTTCAGGGCAGAGATGCACTGGTCTACGCTTCTCCTTTCATGAAAGAAGCTGATGTCAGTCAGCAGACCGCACAGGAACATACCCGTCTCATTTTCCCTCAGGCCGGCAGTGATGAAGTCGGTACCGGGGATTACTTCGGTCCGGTCTGTGTCTGTGCCGCCTATGTAGAGGAAAAGAATCTGCCTGCCCTGAAGAAACTGGGGGTTACTGATTCAAAGGCAGTATCAGATGAAGACATCCGTCGCACAGTTCCATCTTTAATGGAACTGCTGCCGTACTGCCTTGTCACTCTGCCCCCGGAGCGCTATAACAAAGCCCATGAAACCTACAACATCAATGCCATCAAAGCCATCATGCACAATGCGGCCTATATCGGCCTGGCCCGCAAAATACAGCTGCCTGCCTTCATGATGGTGGACCAGTTTACCCCGGAACGTTCCTACTACCGCTATCTTGCCGGCCAGCCGCAGATCATACGGGGCCTTCACTTTGAAACAAAGTCGGAAAGCAGATATCCAGCTGTCGGGGCTGCTTCCATGATTGCCCGCTATGCCTTTGTGCAGTATATGGATGACATGGAAAGCAGATACGGCATGTCCTTTCATAAAGGGGCCGGGGCGGAAACAGACCGGTGCGCTTTGAGGTTTGTTGAGAAATACGGCTTTGCAGAACTGGAGAAAACAGCCAAGCTGCACTTTGCCAATACCCAGAAGCTATTGAAAAAGAAAGTCTGAAATTCAGGCTTTCTTTTCGTTATATTCAGGATTGGGTTCCTTGGTAACGGATAAAATGATCTTTGTATCAAGCTGCTTGAGTTCGACCCCGGCCGCCTTCAGCATCTGCTTGGAAGCTCTGGTTGTTTCACTGTCGGCATACTTGTCTGATTCATAGACAATGCGGCGGATCCCGGACTGAATGATGGCCTTGGCGCATTCATTGCAGGGAAACAGCGATACATACAGCGTACAGCCGGCTACCGGCCATTTGGAATTGAGAATGGCATTCAGCTCCGCATGAACCACAAACGCATATTTGGTATCCAGCAGCTTTCCTTCCCTGGCCCAGGGAAACACCTTATCATCGCATCCCTTGGGCATCCCGTTATAGCCGACCGACACGACCCGGTGGTTCTCATCTACAATCGCTGCCCCGACCTGGGTATTAGGATCCTTGGAACGCAGCGCTGAAAGATGTGCCAGTCCCATGAAATATTCATCCCAGCTCAATACATCCTTTCTTTCATCCATATGCTTTATCCTTTCTGTTTCCTGAGCAATGCCAGCAGTTCTTCAAAGTACGCCGGCAGCGGTGCTTCAAAGCTCATTTCTTTCCCGGAAGAAGGATGGATCAGCGTCAGCTTATAGGCATGAAGAACCTGTCCCTGCGTATCCATGATCTTACATTTATGTCCATACTTCTCATCGCCAAGCACCGGGTGCCCGCAGTACTTCATATGAACACGGATCTGATGGGTGCGTCCGGTTTCAAGCCGGCACTCCGCATAGGTTGTATCAGGAAACCGTTCCAGCACCCGGTAATGGGTTCTGGCTTCACGGGAATGAATGTCCGTCACCGCCATGCGCTGACGGTCCCGTGGATCACGTCCGATCGGCGCATCAATGACAGCCGCATCATGTTCCAGAATGCCTTCCACAACGGTTTTATATTCCCGATGGCATGTCTTATCGGCAAGCTGGGCCGCAATGGCCCGATGGGCCATATCATTCTTGCACGCAACCAGACACCCGGTTGTATCTTTATCAATCCGATGGACAATGCCCGGACGGATCTTTCCGTTGATGCCGGAAAGATCATGGCAATGGTACAGCAGTGCATTGACCAGCGTACCGTGTTCATTGCCCGGGGCAGGATGAACAACCATGCCCTTTGGTTTATTGATAACGATAATATCACTGTCTTCATACAGAATATCCAGCGGGATATTCTCCGGCAATACTTCAATCTCTGTATTTTCCGGCACTTCAGCTGTGATTTCCATGCCTTCTTCCACTTTGAATGAGCTCTTGACGCTCTTTCCATTAACCTTTACCTTACCCTCTTCACAGAGTTCCTGTACACGGGTACGGGAAAGATCAGAAACGGAAGAAAGATACCTGTCAATGCGGACCGGACTTTCTGTTTCTACCGTATATTTTTCTTCATGCATGTGCTTTTCTGTCTCCTGTCAGCGCTGCCAGTATCAGGATGATCACCCCGATCGTCAATGCCATATCCGCTACATTGAACACCGGGAAATCATAGCCGAAAATATAGAAATCCATGAAATCCCGCACATAGCCAAGAACCCGCCGGTCAATGAAATTGCCGGCTGCTCCGGCAATCATCAGCACCAGTGCTGCCTTTGTCCAGCGGTCCGGTTTCTTAGTCAGCAGATACCACAGCATCAGCCCTGCCGCAAAGGCGGATACCAGTGTCAGAATACCGGTTCTTCCTGCAAACATACTCCATGCCGCCCCGGTGTTTTCAAGATAATTCAGGTAGAAGAAACCCGGAATCACCTCGATATGAACCCCGCCGTTGGCAGCAGCCATTACCTTGGTCACCTGATCCAGAACTACTAATATGATCATAGAGAGCCACATCATTTCTTCTGTACCTCCTGAAAGAGCGCATCCCCTTCCATTTCATACGGTTCTTTCTTTTCAGCCAGCTTTTCATATGCCGCATCAAAGTCAGCGGAAGTATACGTCTCTTCCAATCTTTCAGCCAGAGCATGTTTCAGGATCATTGAATCGTTATGGGTGAAGCTGCCATCCCTGACAAAGGCAATCGAACCATCTTCATTCACCAGCACAGACTCCCATTCATAATCCTTTTCATCCTGCAGCGATGCAATCAGATCCTTTCCCGCATCTTTGATACAGAAAGGTATATCCGAACACTCCAGACAGTCCTCAATCGTCAAGAGAAACAGGTCCACAATGCCTTCCTGTACAAAGGCAACCGCCGTATCCCGGTGATGGGCTGCTTTGATCTCTTCCTTCTGCCAGACTCTGTCCTTGATGAAGAACAGGAAAGTATGTTCTCTGTAATCCAGCCAGATGCCGTCAGCTGCACCCGCTTCCAGTTTCATTTCTTTGGTATATATTTTCATAACGAAATCATTCTATCATACCTGTCAAAGAAAAAGATTCCGCAATCTGCGGAACCATCCTTACTGTTTATAGGACTTGAGCGCTTCGGCGATCTGATCCGGGCAGCTGGTCGGCTTGAAGCCGCAGCGGATCCCTTCCAGTCTGTTGATGACATCCTCTGTCTTCATGCCCCTGATCAGTGCACCGATACCCTTGAGATTGCCATTGCAGCCGCCGATGACCTGCAGACTTTCCACTCTGTCATCATCGCTGATTTCAAAAATCATGCGGGTGGAACATGTCCCTTTCGGGCTGTATTCATAATGTGCCATAGTTGCCTCCAGTAACCTTATAGTAACACCTGAAGTAAAGAATGCATGCTGATATGCCCATGTACTTCAGTAAGAGTTTGTGGTATTGTTCGTGCTATGGAAATAAAAGAACTGACTGAACCTGCGCAGCTTGCCTTAGCTGACATGCATATCACATCCTTTTCCGAGGTACAGACAACCATACCGGATGCCCTGGCAGGAAAGGATCTTCTCATCCAGTCTCCTACCGGTTCCGGCAAGACTCTGGCTTATCTGATACCGATTGTGGAGCGTCTGATGCCCCAGGGCAAAGGAAAGCATTTTCCAGATGCCCTGATACTTGTGCCGACCCGGGAACTGGCCTTGCAGACGGCGGATACGGCAAGAAAACTGCTGGCCCATAACGAAGGCTTCCGTACGGCTGTGCTGACGGGCGGAGAAGACATCCGGAAACAGATCCGCTCCTTTTCAAAAGGTGCCGACATCGTCATCGCCACCCCGGCAAGACTGCTTGACCACCTGCGCCGCCATACCTTCAAACCGAAGCAGTGCAGCACCCTTGTTCTTGATGAAGCAGATGTCATGTTATCCATGGGCTTTATTGAGGATGTCAGAAATGTCATAGCCGTTCTGCCGGACCATCAGACGCTGCTTTACAGTGCCACTTTATCAGATGAAGTAAGAGAGCTCAGCACTTCCATTCAGAATGAACCGGTATCCTATACATTCGGCGCATCAAAACTGCTCGTGCAGAATACCCCTGTCACTGCAGTTGTTGTTGCCAAGGAGCAGAAACTGGATGTTTTGTGGAAGCTGCTGAAAGAACCTGAACAGACCCTGCTTTTTGTCAATACCAGAAAAACTTGTGCCTTTGTCAGCAGTGAGCTTTCCAAACATCATATTCCCTGCCTTGCCCTGTACAGCGGACTTGATCCCAGGATCAGAAAACAGCATATGGAACAGTTCCGCAATGGCAGCTGTAAGATTCTGGTGGCAACGGATGTCGCGTCCCGCGGTATTGATATTCCTTCCGTGAAACGGATTATTCTCTATGATTTCCCGGATGAAGCGGAAAGTCTGATTCATCGGATCGGCCGTACTTCCCGGGCCAATACAAAGGGTGAAGCTTTTCTCTTTTTAACCGAGCGGCAGAAGGATAAGGTTCAGCTGGCTGAGCAGCTTCTGCATGAACCCGTTCAGGTCAGAGAATACAAACACAGAAAGGGAAGAAAACCTTTCCATTCAGACCATAAGAAAAGGACTGTCCGCTGACAGTCCTTTTTCTGATGCATCAGTAATTTGTCTTTTTGATTTCAAAGTAGCTCTGCGGATGATGGCATACCGGGCATACCTTCGGTGCTTCTTTGGCAACAACGGTATAGCCGCAGTTGCGGCACTGCCATGTGACTTCATCCTTGCGGACAAACACTTCACCGTTTTCCAGATTTTCCAGAAGCTTCAGATACCTCTCTTCATGGCCCTTTTCAATGGCGGCAACGCCTCTGAACTGAGCGGCCAGTTCCGGATAGCCTTCCCTGTCAGCTGTTTCCGCAAAGCCTTTGTACATGTCGGTCCACTCATAGTTTTCACCGGCAGCAGCAGCTTTGAGGTTTTCCGGGGTAGAATGAAGAGCACCGCCCTCCAGGTATTTGAACCAGAGTTTGGCATGTTCCTTTTCATTCAGCGCAGTTTCTGCAAAGAATGCAGCGACCTGCTCATAGCCGTCTTTCTTGGCTTTAGAAGCAAAATAATCATACTTGTTTCTGGCCTGGCTTTCGCCCGCAAATGCAGTTTCCAGGTTCTTTTCTGTCTGACTTCCTTTTAAATCTTTCATGATTGATCTGTACTCCTTTTCTATATTTTATTCTGCGCTTTCCTCATCTTCAATGTCAACATGAATCACCGGACACTTGAACCAGAACGTAGATCCCTTTCCTTCATCAGAAATAACTCCGTATTTGAAGCCATGCAGTTCCAGTACCTGCTTGACAATGGACAGTCCGATGCCGGAGCCCTGTACGGCTCTGATATGTTCCTTATCAATCTTGTAATATCTGTCCCAGATATCATTGATCTTATCCTTGGCAATGCCTTCACCGAAGTCCTGTATTTCCACTTTGACTTCACTGCCGTCCGGACTCAGGGTCTCTCTGACGATGATGTGCTTGTTCTTGCCGGAATAGTTGATGGCATTGGTCATGAAGTTGTTGAAGACCTGTTCCATCCGCTTGAGATCCGCATTGATCAGCACCTCACCCAGCAGATAATGTTCAATATTGAAGCCTTCCTGATACGTATAGACATCGTATTTCTTCAGCTGCTGATCCAGCATGGCGGACAGATCGAAGATGGTCTTTTCCAGTCTGATCTTGTTTTCCTGCAGTCTGGACAGATCCAGCAGATCATTGACCAGCACGTTGAGGCGCTGGGCTTCATCGATAATGACCTGACAGTTCTCATCTGTCTTTTCACCAGGCAGATCACGCATCATTTCACCATAGCCGGAGATCATGGTCAGCGGTGTACGCAGGTCATGGGATACGTTGGCAATCAGATCACGCTTTGCCTTATCCGCCTTCTGAATATCATTGGCCGCCTGGGCAAGGGTTTCATTGAGCTCTTCCGCCTCTCGGTATTTATTGGTCTTGGGATTGACTTCATACCTGCCCTGAGGCAGCTGTTTGGCGGACTGGTTGATCTCGGTCAATGGCTTGGCAATATTGCGGTTGATCAGGAATGTCAGAATGACGATGGCCGCAACGATCATCAGGGTGATATACAGCAGCTGTACCGATAAGGTACTGCGGGTTGCGCTGACCGGACTGATACCGCTGTAGACCATGATGATGGCATCCCCGTCATCTGCTTTTACAATTCTGGTATAGATAATGTCTTTGAATGAACTGTCGGTGTCACGACTGCTGCCCTTGCCGAGCGATCTGTCATGAACAGCAACATAAGTATTGTTTTTGGAGACAGAAGCATACCCGATCAGTTCGGATTTTGTTTCCGTACTCATATTGGAAAAGACCGTACAGAACTGATTGCCTTCCGTCAAAGACGCATCGTTGTAGGTGACGGAAATACATGTGTCGTTATGCATGGATGTGGCAAACAGCAAATCCGTCAGATCATCCTCATCAATGGCATTGGCAATGGCATCGCCTGTCTTCTTGACGCTGTCAATCTTTTCGTGTTCATACATAGGCTCCAGCAGCATCATCTGAAATACGAACAGAAGTGTAATCAGCACCGTCGCAAACACAAACAGATACAGGCCGATCTTTCCCTTCAGAGAAACGCCGACCTTTTCAGTTCTGCTTTTCAAAACGGTAGCCAACTCCTCTCAGGGTCACAATGTATCGGGCATAGGATGGGCCTAAATTCTTGCGCAAGAGCTTGATATGTGTATCCAGCGTACGATCATCCCCGAAGAAGTCATAGCCCCATACATTCTGCAGCAGCTGTTCACGGGTCAGGGCAATGCCGGCATTCTTGGCAAGATAGGCCAGCAGTTCATATTCCTTCGGCGACAGCTGCAGCCTCCGTCCATCAATCGTAACCGTACGGGCTGAGAAGTTGATCTCCATGTCGTCCACCCGCATGACATCACTGCCTGCTTCGGACGGATTGACCCGCTTCAGAATCGCGTGGACCCGCATCATCAGCTCCTTGCCGGAAAAAGGCTTGACGACATAGTCATCTACACCGATCTCAAACCCATGGATCTTATCATAGTCTTCACCCAGTGCTGTCAGCATGATGAACGGCATGTCCGGATGTTCCTTCTTGATTTCCTTCACTGCGGAAAAACCGTCCAGCTCCGGCATCATGACATCCATGATGCATAAATCATAATGATTGTCATGGCATTTATCCACGGCAATCATACCGTTGGCAGCTTCATCAGTTTCAAATCCCTCATATTCCGCATACTTGCGGATCATGGCACGGATCTTCTCTTCATCATCGGTAATCAGAATCTTGGTCATGTTTCACCTCGCAGTTTTATTGATTGTATATGATCAGTGTGAACTTTATGTGATTATGCGTTCAGTTTTTCAACTTCATCTGCGGCCGGGCCGATTTCTTTTACTTCCACGTCTTCAATTGTGCCTTTATCAGCAGCTTTGACAATTTCCTGGCGCAGCGGAATTTCTGCCAGAAGCTTCAGACTGTGCTTCTGCATCAGATCATCCAGATGCGGTTCTCCGAACACTCTGATCTTTCTGCCGCAGTCAGGGCATTCCACATATGCCATATTCTCCACTAAGCCGAGAATCGGAATATTCATCTTCTCAGCCATATTGACCGCCTTTTCCACAACCATCTCAACCAGCTCCTGCGGGGTGGTGACAATAATAATGCCATCCAGCGGATAGGACTGAAAGGCGGTCAGCGGTACGTCTCCTGTTCCCGGAGGCATATCCACAAACATGAAGTCAACATCCGTCCAGAGTACTTCGGTATAGAACTGCTTCAAAAGATTAGTCACCATGGCAGCCCGCCAGATGACCGGGGTATCATCACTGTCCAGCAGCATATTGGTACTGACAACCTGAATGCCGGTCTTTGTGGTGGCCGGATAGGCATAGGTGCCGTCCCCCATCAGGGATTCATGCACGCCGAAAGACTTGCCCTGGCTCGGACCGGTGATATCGCCATCCAGTACGGCGGTATGATAGCCTCTGCGGTTCATCTCACATGCCAGTAAAGACGTGACCAGGGATTTTCCTACACCGCCCTTGCCGGAGACGACACCGACCATATGGCGGATGACCGTCTTGTCCTTCGGCTCTATCTTGAACGGATTGCCTGTTGTACGGGAAGCACAGTTGGCTTCACATCCGTCACAGTTATGATCACAGGTATCCGGGTTCTTATTCTCACTCATTTCCTATACACTCCTTTATAAACATTATCTTATCATACCTGTTCAATCCTCATATTTCCAATCTTTTGCATAATCACGGGACATCATGGTATCAAAGTGTTAAAATGTCCACGTTAATGTGACGGGAGGAATATATGTCAGGATATGTAGTAGTCGGCACCCAGTGGGGTGACGAAGGCAAAGGCAAAGTAGTTGATCTGCTTGGCTCACATGTGGACATGGTTGTCCGCTTTCAAGGCGGCAACAATGCCGGTCATACCGTTGTGGTAGATGGAAATAAAACCGTGCTTCATCTGCTCCCCAGCGGTGTCCTCAACCATGATGCCCTGTGTGTCATCGGCCCCGGGGTTGTGGTCAATCCTTTTGTACTGCTCAAGGAAATGGAAACACTGGAAAGTCAGGGTGCGAAAACTGATAACATCCGCATCTCTGACCGCGCACACATCCTGATGCCATATCACGTCAGATTGGATGAACTGGAAGAAGAAAGCGACTCCAAATACAGAGTCGGCACCACCAAGAACGGCATCGGTCCCTGCTATGCGGATAAATACAGCCGCATCGGCATGCGGATGTGCGATCTGAGAGACTGGGACGTGTTCTGTGAAAAGCTGAAGGAAACCCTGGCTTTCAAGAATGCCGTTATCACCAAGGTCTATGGCGCTGAGCCGTTTGACTATGATGAACTGGTGGAACAGTTCAAGCCGATCAGAGAAAAACTGGTTCCGATGATGATCGATGCGACCGATGTTGTCAACAATGCCCTGGACGAAGATAAGACAGTTCTGTTTGAAGGCGCCCAGGCCAACATGCTTGATATCAACTACGGTACTTATCCGTTTGTCACTTCTTCTTCTCCTACCGCAGCCGGTGTATTGGAAGGCGTCGGGGTTGGTGCCAGAGCTTTAGGCCATATCATCGGCATTGTCAAAGCCTACTCCACAAGAGTCGGTGAAGGTCCGTTTGTAACGGAACAGCTCAACGCGACCGGTGATGCCTTGAGAGAAAAAGGTGCTGAATACGGTGCTACAACCGGCCGGCCGAGAAGACTTGGATGGCTGGATCTGCCGGTTGTCAGACAGGCTGTCCGCATCAACGGCCTGACAGAACTTGCGATCACCAAGATCGACATTCTCTCCGGTCTTAAGGAGATTCCGGTCTGTGTTGCCTATAAGCTGGATGGAAAGGAAATCAATTATATTCCTGCTTCCCTGAAGGATTACGGCAGAGCTGAACCTGTCTATAAGATATTCAAGGGATGGGATGAAGACATCTCTCAGGTCAGAAACTTTGCGGATCTGCCTGTCAACTGTCAGAAGTACATCCGGTTCATTGAGGAGTACACAGGTGTTCCGATTGCCCTTGTTTCCGTCAACCCGGAAAGAAATGGCAACATCATCCTGAAGGATATATTCTGATTAAAAAAAGGCTGCTGCGGCAGCCTTTTTTTGTGTATGCCGGATGAAGATGTGGGAATGCTGAAAGATCTCCCTTTGATCCTATTCGGTAGAAACTGAGTACGATCTCTGATAGAATGGCCAGGTATGACATTACGGGAAAAATATTTCGGGGATCGTCTTTTTGCATCAACTGTTCTGAAAGTAGCAGTGCCTTTAGTGATCACCCAGCTCATTACTACTTTTGTCAACATGCTTGACAATATCATGGTCGGCCAGACCGGCACTCTTGCCATGTCAGGTGTGTCCGTCGCCAACCAGCTGATCACCATTTTCAATCTTGCCTTATTCGGTTCCGTTTCCGGCGCTTCCATTTTCGGCGCCCAATTCTATGGTTCCAAAGATCAGAAAGGTGTCAGAGACTGTCTTCGCTTCAAACTGATTCTGGAAACCATCCTTGCCATTGCTGCCATCATCATATTCCTGTGTTTCGGACGCCAGCTGGTTGCCCTTTTTATGAATCCCGGCACAAACACAGTCCTGCAGATTCAGCAGACTTCATACTATGCATTGACCTATATCCGGATCATGTGCTTCGGCTTTCTGCCATTTGCCCTTTCCAACTGCTTCTCCTCTTCCTTCCGTGAAGCAGGTGAAACAAAGATACCGATGATCGCCTCTGTTTCTGCCGTTGCCGTCAACTTCATCGGCAACTGGCTGCTGATCTTCGGCTCTTTGGGCTTTCCAAAGCTTGGCACCGCCGGTGCCGCCATCGCTACGGTGCTCAGCCGGGCAGTGGAACTTTTCATTCTGTTCATTGCCGCAAAGCGCAATGCTCTTTCCTATCCGTTCTTTGCCGGTATCTTCCATGCCTTTCATATCCCGAAAGATCTCTGCCTGAATATCATCCGAAAAGGAACGCCTCTGACCAGCAATGAAATTCTCTGGTCAGCCGGACTTGCTGCCATTGCCCAGTGCTACAGCACAAGAGGCATTGATGCCATCGCCGCTTACAACATCTCCAATACGATTGAAAACCTGTTCTTTGTCTTTAATATCGCCATGGGCGATACAATCTCCATCCTGGTCGGCCAGAAATTAGGTGCAGGCGAAACCGAAGAAGCGGTTGATACAGATCGAAAGCTTATTGCCTGGACACTTATGATCAGTCTTGGCTTAGGTATGATTCTTGCTTTGACTGCCCCGCTGTTTCCGCTTCTCTACAACACGGAAGAAAGCATCCGCCGCACTGCTGCATCATTATTAAGAATCTGCGGCTTATGCATGTGGATCTCCTCTTTATACAACGCTTCCTACTTCACCATGCGATGCGGCGGCAAAACCGTTCTGACATTCCTCTTTGATTCAGTCGGTACAATCTGTGTCAGCTTCCCCATTGCTTTCATTCTGGCTCACTTTACTCATTTTTCCCTTGTATGGATGTTTCTGATTGTACATCTTGTTGATCTTTATAAAGTCATTCTCGGCCTGTATCTGATTCATAAACGGATCTGGGTCAATCATCTTGTCTAGCATACAAAGACCTCATCTTCTGTGATGATGACAGTAGATGAGGTCTTTTATTCAGTAAACGACGAAAGGCCAGGCAGAAATGCCTGGCCTTCAGTGTCAATTGGATGATTCCGTGGTTTCTGTTTCGTCCTTCTTCTTTTTTGAGAAGAGTTTCCTGGTGCCTCTTTTCACGACATCAAAGAAACTCAGGGAGCGAAGCAGACGATCTGCCGGCACATAGTTGCGAATGGCCCGCAGCATCGCTTTGTTATCCCGGGACGAGAAGACAAACCTGCGCTTATCTTTCGTGAAGATACAATAGCGGGAAATCGTCTTGCCTTTGAAGAGAACTTCAGCTGCGATGTAGTCGATTTCCGTCCAGGGAATCTGAATATAATCCTGGATATTGCGGTCGTTGTAGTACTCGAATGCCCTGTCCCCCACCATAGCCTTGCCGGTTGTGGTATTGCCATACATGAAGGTAGTGGGCATCGTCAGATCTACTTTCGTATTCTGTGACTGTACCGGTTCTCTCATTTCTTCAATTCCAATTTAAGCGATCTCTAGAATTACAGCAGATGGATGACACGACCGAGGATACCAATACCGAACAGGCAGAGGATGATGACGATCGGAGATACCTTCTTCTTGAGCAGCTTTGCAATGCCAAGTGTAAGCAGTAAAGCAACTAAGCCAGGGATCAGAGAATCGAGGTTCTGCTGTAATGTTGTAACCTTTGTCTTATCAAGAGCAGTAGAACCGATGGAATCATACATGGTCAGAGCCTGCTTGATGCCGTCTGTGCCTTCCGGCAGGCTGTCCCAGTCAATGTAGGCACCTTCGGACTGTGTAACTCTGGATACAACAGGTGTGAAGGAGATGGAAACCCAGCGCTGTACCAGAGCACCGATGATGAACATACCAAGGATAGAAGCACCTTCAGTGATCTTGCCCATCATACCGCCGCCGAGATCATTGGCAATGTTTTCACCAGCTTTGTAGCCGGCTTCCTGTGTGTACCACAGGAAGGCCCAACGGATGACGTTCCATACGACAAAGAAGATGATCGGACCTAAAATAGATCCGGACAGTGCCAGAGAAGCACCTAAGGCACCGAGAATAGGACGGATTGTGAACCAGAATACCGGGTCACCGACACCGGCTAACGGGCCCATCATACCAACCTTGATACCCTGAATGGCCTGGTCATCGATCTCAGCACCATTGGCTCTGGATTCCTCCATGGCCAGGGTAACGCCGATAACCGGAGCAGACAGGTAAGGATGGGTATTATAGAATTCCAGATGACGCTTCAGAGCAGCAATCTGTTCTTCTTTGGAATCCGCATACAGCTTCTTGATCGCAGGGATCATGGCAAAGCACCAGCCGCCATTCTGCATACGTTCATAGTTCCAGGAACCCTGGAGGAACTGGTGACGGCGAGCAACCGCTAAACGGTCAGCCTTTGTTAATGTTACTTTCTTTTCAGACATTTTTACTTACCTCACCTTTCCAATCAATAGTTATCCAGGATGTCGCCCAGAGGATCGCCGGTGCCGCCATTGCTGGAACCGCCGCCAGCCTTAGCCATATCCTTGAGACGGATATAGAGCACAGCCAGAATGATACCGATACCGCCAAGAGCAATCAGTGTCAGATTGGAGATTGTAGCGATGATGAAGCCGAGATAGAAGAACGGCCAAGTTTCCTTGGAAGCCATCATGTTGATGATCATGGCATAACCTACAGCAGCGACCATGCCTCCACCAACAGTCATACCACCAGACAGCCAGGCCGGCATCTTGTTCAGAGCATCAGTAACAACATCAGCCGGAACAGCACACAGTGCCATAGCCGGGATGGCAATACGAAGACCCTGCATCAGGATAGCAGCGATCTGCAGACCATCGATGCCTCTGTAGTTGGCTGTTTCAGCACACTTATCCATGCCGTGGACAATCGGAATAGCAATGGTACGGCAGATCATTGTCAGGAACAGACCTGCAACAGACAGCGGGACAGCAACCGCAACAGCGGATTTGATGACAACATCTGTGCTCTGAGTTGAGCCTAAGCCCTTGACCATGATAATTGCGGAAGCAACAGCAGCCAGCGCAGCATCAGGCGCAACAGCAGCACCGATGTTAGCCCAGCCGAGAGCGATCATCTGTAAGGAACCACCGAGCATGATGCCTTCTCTCGGATGTCCAGTAACAAGTCCGATCAGTGTGCAGGCAACCAGCGGCTGATGGAATTCGAATTCATCGAGAATACCTTCCATGCCGGCCAGCATAGCTACAACAAAGACCAGAATAATCTGTAATGCATTCATTCTAATTTCCTCCTCGTGAATGAATTATTTCTGATTCTTCAGTTCTGTCTTAGCCTTATTCAGCAGTGTATCAAAGTTTTCAGGGCTGTCGCTCGGAACCTTGCGGACATCGAACTTGACACCCTTCTTCTTGAGAGTTTCAAGTGTATCGACATCGTTCTGGTCCATGGCAATTGCCTGGTTGGCAACAACCTTACCCTTTGTATAAGCCATGGAACCGAGGTTGACAGTCTTGATGTCAACGCCGCCTTCAACAGCTCTTAATACATCCTGCGGATTCTCGAACAGAAGCATAGCCTTGGTGCCGCCGAAACGGGTGTCGTGGGCAACATCAATCATCTTCTGAACCGGAATGACATGAGCATGAACTCCTGGAGGAGCAGCCTGAATGATCATTGTCTTACGCAGCTTGTCCTTGGCAACACCGTCAGAAACAACGATGATTCTGTCCGGATTGATCTGCTTTGTCCAGGTTGTCGCAACCTGGCCGTGCAGCAGACGTGTGTCGACTCTGCATAAGCCGATCTTGATCTTACCGTCACCGATGACTGTTCCTTCCGGAATCGGTGCTGCACTGCCCTTTGCGGCAGCAGGAGCAGCGGCCTTTTTCTCAGGCTCCAGTGATTCAGGCTTTGGTTTGATTCCCTCACGGGATGTTGTAATGATGTGTTTGGCGATGCTCTGTGCCGTTGCTGTCTCATCAAGACGCGCACCATACGCTTCCAGCAGCATCGGCAGATTCAGGCCGGTCACAATTGCCCATGTGTCCTCATGTCCGGCAATCAGGCCGCTTGCCTGGTTGAACGGAGTGCCGCCCCAGAGGTCGATCAGGAACAGAACCTGCTTCGGATCGTCGAACTTGGCGATGGCATCCTCCATCTTCTTGCGGACATCATCAGGACCTTCATTAGGCATGAGGGTCACAGCTTCGACATTCTTCTGTGCGCCGAAAATCATTTCGCTGGACATCTTGATGCCTTCAGCGAACTTGCCGTGACTTCCGATGATAATACCTACCATGTTTATTCTCCCTTTCTTTGCAATCTGAGATACGTTTGATGTATATACGGAAATATGAAGAACAGCAAAACTCTGATGAGTGAAGTTTCACCATTCATTATCTGTATTCCGTTTCAGCAGATGTACACCCGTACCTTTTTCTTATTGCTTCTTTATTCTACGTTTGAGTCAAGTTAAATGCAATCAATATCACAAATTTTTCACACAATTTTTCCGGGAGAAAATATGGTCTTGCATTTATTTGCGGTTTCTTGTCGATTATGTCGTTGTTAAATGAAAATGTCACCTGCCCTCGTTAAATGAAAATGTCACCATTTGATAGTCTTACCTATGGAGGTAAACATGGATAAGACTATTAAACGCAAGGCTTTACAACTGCTCAAAGCA